>ENA-OROH01000265-OROH01000265.1-human-gut-metagenome-genome-assembly--contig:-NODE-265-length-62514-cov-8.040090_pt1 | contig 62514 bp, 56 predicted proteins | sample MGYA00242125_ERZ509042 | MGnify/ENA primary metagenome ERZ509042 (study PRJEB26280, sample SAMEA2338738) | human gut metagenome | biome: human gut; feature: human-associated habitat; material: faeces... | reverse complement strand
CCCGGTCCCCCGCCCCTGCAGGGCGGACTTGGCCTTCGGCTTTGCTGGTATTCTGTGCGGGTATACATCGATTTTTCGGGAGCTGGGAGGGCCTTCGCGGGTATATGGGTATAGAAGTTTTGCCCTCTGGGCGGTCGGGACGGGTTTGCCTGCGGCGAACCCCTACATCGTTGGGGTCAGAGACTCGTACATCTGGCGGGCGGCCGGGCCTGCCGCCCCTACGGTTGATGCACCAACCACCCAACCACTGTCCCCGCTCCTTGACCATTTCCCCAACCAATGTTAAAATATAAGAATCTGATATGTGGAGGGAATACCTGTGGCTTTAGATATATTGATGGTTCTTGATGTGATCGTGAGCGTCCTGCTGATCGGGTCCATCCTGCTCCAGTCTGGCAAAAGTGCCGGGTTCAGCGGTCTGGGCGGGGGAGAATCCCTGTTTGGGGGCAAACCCACGGACATGGATGAGGCGTTGGCACGGATCACCGTTGTGCTGGGGCTGATTTTCGCTGTTATCAACGTGGCAATTGCCCGCCTGCAGTAAGCAATTAAAGAACGTTCACACATTTCACAGTGGCATTGCCTGGCAGGGTAATGCCATTTTTGCTATGGGGAAGGAGGCGGTGGGGATGCTCCAGGGAGCGGAACCGTATTTCTGGCAGGGGGAAAACGGCAAAGGGGTGCTGCTGGTCCACGGCTTTACCGGCAGCCCTTCGGAACTCCGGGAACTGGGGGAGGACCTGCACCGGAAGGGGTATACGGTGGAAGGGCTTCTCCTGGCGGGCCACGGCACGGATCCCCATGATCTGCTGGGGGTAACGGCGGAACAGTGGGAAGCCCAGGTGCGGCAGGGAGTGGCCCATCTTCGGGAAACCTGCGCCCAGGTAACGGTCATCGGCCTTTCCATGGGCGGGCTGCTGACCCTTTATGCCGGAGCAGAGACAAAAGCGGACAAGCTGGTGGTGCTCTCCACCCCCATCTATCTCTACGACTGGCGGGTGTACTTCCTCTGGCTGGCGGACCGGCTGCCCTACTGGGCCATTCCCAAAAATCCCCGGACCATCGACGCTCCCGCCCGGTACAATGTGGCCTACCGGTGCATGCCCATCAAAGCGGTCCACCAGCTGGTGCGGCTGCTGAAGGCGGTGAAGGGGAAATACCTGCCCAAGGTCCGGCAGCCCCTTCTGATCATCCAGTCCAAAACGGACCACACGGTGCGCCCGGAAAGTGCCCTGTACATCCAGGAACATGTCGCCTCGGACCAGAAACAGCTGCTGTGGGTAAAACAGGCCCGCCATGTGATGACATTATACAAAGGCCGGCAGGCCATTTATGCTGCCATTGAGGCCTTTTTGGAGGAATAGAAAATGGAAAATGACAGAGATACCATGTGTTTCGGCTGCGGGAAGGACAACCCGATGGGGCTCCATCTCCACTTCCGCACCGACGAAAGCGGCTGCTACACCAGTTTTGTGCCCCAGCCGGTACACCAGAGCTATGACGGCCGGATGCACGGGGGACTGATTTCCACCCTGCTGGACGAAACCATGGGGAATTACCCTTATATGTATGAACACAAAGTTGCCTATACGGCCCGGCTGGAAGTCCGCTTCCGGCAGCCGGTGCGGATCGGGGAACGGATCCATGTGATCACCAAAGTAAAAAGACGAAAGGGACAGCTGCTGGAAATGACCGGCCAGGTAATCCGGGAAGACGGAACCGTGGCGGCCGAAGCGGACGGCAAGCTGATGTATGAGGAGAGAGAATGATCAATACAGAAATGGAAACAAAGATCCTGGGGTACATGAAGGACCATCCCACCGCCCCGCTTTCCGCCGATGAACTGATCCAGGCGCTGGCCTTGAAGGGCGCAGACCTGAAACTGTTCTGGACGGTGATGGAAGAACTGGAAACCCGGGGCCAGGTGGTGAAGACCCGGTTCAACACCTACGGGCTGCCGGCGGCCATGGGCCTGGTGGTGGGCCGGTGCCAGGTGACCAGCAAGGGCTTTGCCTTTGTGATCCCGGAAGAAAAAACGGAAGACGGGGACCTGTTCATCCCGGCCAGCAGCCTCAGCGGGGCCATGGACGGGGATACGGTCATGGCCCGGGTGATGAAAAGTGTCTTTGACGACCGGCAGGAAGGGAAAATCATCCGGATCCTGAACCGGGCCCATCACAAACTGGTGGGAACCTTCAGCAAATCCGGGGAATTCGGCTTCGTGATCCCGGACAACAAACGGGTGGGCCGGGACATTTACGTGCGCCGGAAGGACTTCAACGGAGCCCGGGACAAGGAAAAGGTGGTGGTGGAAATCACCACCTGGCCGGACGAACGGCGGAACGCGGAAGGAAAAATCGTGGAGATCCTGGGGAAACCCGGGGATATCGGCCTGGAAATCCTTTCCATCATCAAAGACAATGACCTGCCCACCAAATTCCCTGCTCCTGTCCAGGAAGCGGCAGAAAAAGTGGAGCAGAAGATCAAAAAGAAGGAAATCCAGAACCGGCTGGACCGGCGGGACTGGAACATCATCACCATCGACGGGGTGGATTCCAAGGACTTGGACGATGCTGTGTATGTGGAAAAACAGGGGGACAACTACTTCCTGGGGGTCTATATCGCCGATGTAAGCTATTATGTGCAGCCCCACTCCCTGCTGGACCAGGAAGCCTATGAACGGGGCACCAGCGTGTACCTGGTGGACCGGGTGCTGCCCATGCTGCCGGTGGAACTGAGCAACGGCATCTGCAGCCTGAACGAAGGGGAAGACCGGCTGACCATGGCCTGCGAAATGCTCCTTGACGGGAAAACCGGCCGGACCATTTCCTTCACCATTGCGCCCAGTGTGATCAACAACCACCACCGGATGAACTATCCGGATGTACGGGCCATCCTGGTGGACCAGGACGAAGCCCTGCGGAAGAAATATGTGGATATCGTCCCCATGCTGGAAGATATGGGACGGCTCCAGCAGGTACTCCACAAGAAACGGGAACGCCGGGGCGCCATCAACTTTGAACTGCCGGAACAGAAGGTGCTGCTGGATGAGCAGAAGCATCCGGTGGCCATTGTGAAGCGGGAACGGTCCGTGGCGGAAATGATGATCGAAGAATTCATGCTGGCGGCCAACGAAACGGTGGCCGGGTTCATGGCCAAGCACAAACGGCCCTTCATCTATCGGGTCCACGACCTGCCGGATCCGGAAAAGATCCAGAACCTGGCCAAGCTCATGGCTCTCTTCGGAGTCACCCTGAAGGTGGAAGAAAAAATGCGCCCCAAGGATCTCCAGCGGGCCCTGGACAAGGTGGCCGGCAAGCCGGAAGAAAAGCTGATTTCTACAGTGGCTCTCCGGAGCATGCGCCAGGCGGTGTACCAGACGGAAAACATCGGCCATTTTGGCCTGGCAGCCCACTTCTACACCCACTTTACCTCTCCCATCCGCCGGTATCCGGATCTGATGGTCCACCGGCTCCTGCGCCGGCAGCTGGACGGGGAACGGCTGACCCGGCAGCAGGCGGAAGAGCGGACCCAGCGGCTGAGCCTGGTGGCTTCCCACTGTTCCATCCGGGAACGGGGGGCCATCGATGCGGAACGGCAGACGGTGGATCTGAAAATGGCCGAATACATGCTCCAGTTTGTGGGTCAGGAATTCACCGGGACCATTTCCGGGGTGTCCTCCTTCGGGTTCTTTGTGGAACTGGACAACGGGGTGGAAGGCCTGGTCCATGTATCCAGCCTGACGGACGACTATTATGACTATATCGAGGGTCAGTACGCCCTGATCGGCCAGCATCTGGGGAACCGGTACCGTCTGGGCGACCAGGTGAAGATCCAGGTGCTCCAGGTGGATGTGGCGGAACGGAAAATCGACTTCGTCCTGGCCGGCCTGAGCCCGGAGGCGGCGGACCAGATGCGCCGGGAACTGGGACGGCAGAAAAAGACCAAGACCGGTATCGCTACCGGGAAGCTTCGGAATGACACCACCGGCCGGAAATCCGGAGACCGGAAGGAATTCGGAAAGAAGAACAGCCGCAGCCGGAACCGGAAAAAGAAAAAGAACACGGCCCAAAAAGGCCAAGAAACCTCTTTGAGTCAGCTGGTGCCCCAGGGCACGGAAAATGCTGGGAACAGCAGCTCCACCAAAAAGAAAAACAACCGCCGGCGGCGGAGAAGAAGGGATCGGAAACATGGAAAAGCCAGTGAAGGTAATCGCAGAAAACCGGAAAGCCAGGCATGACTACAACATCCACGAAACCTATGAAACCGGCATCGTGCTCACCGGCACGGAGGTGAAATCCCTCCGTCAGGGCAAGGCCAACCTGAAGGATTCCTATGCGGCAGTGACCAAAACCAGCGAGGTGTACCTGTACAACCTCCACATCAGTCCCTATGAACACGGGAACCGGTTCAACGTGGATCCTCTCCGGGACCGGAAGCTGCTGATGCACAAACGGGAAATCCAGAAACTGATCGGGAAGACCAAGGAAAAGGGCTTTACCCTGGTGCCTTTGCAGTTGTATTTCAGCCACGGGCTGGTAAAGTGCAAGCTGGCCCTGGCCACCGGGAAGAAGCTCTATGACAAGCGCCAGGCCATGGCCGACCGGGCTGCCAAACGGGATATCGACCGGGCTATGAAGGAAAGGAACCGGTGATAAGGGGCTGCGGAGGCAGCCCCGTCAACGGTCAGCGGCCGAAGGAATGAACCCGCCTTTACAAGACGGGTTCGTTAGAGACGAATACGACGCAGAAAATCTGGCAGTATGGGGCCTACCTTTCTCAGACGGATTACCGCATTGGCAGGAATCTGCAGAAAAAGTGGCAGGTGAATGTGGGAGTAAATTATCAGTTTTAAGGGAAAAGTAACGGGCAGGAGGCTGCTGCAGAAGCAGCAGCCTTTTTGTTTCCACAAAATATTCACGCAATTTGTATACAAAATACGAAAAACATTGGAAAATTTTTTTTTCCATGCTACAATGTAATCAGCGGGCAGACGGAACCATTCCGGGTTGCCCAAATTGTGTGTTTCCCATTATAGGAGGTATTGATATGAAGGTTTTATGTTATGGTGTAAGAGATGTAGAACTGCCGATTTTTGAGGCCTGCAACAAGGAATTCGGTTACGACATCAAATGTGTCCCTGATTATCTGAATACGAAAGAAACTGCCGAAATGGCTGCTGGCTTTGACGCAGTAATCCTGCGGGGCAACTGCTTCGCCAATAAACAGAACCTGGACATCTACAAGAAACTGGGCGTAAAATACATCCTGACCCGTACCGCCGGCACGGATCATATCGATAAGGAATATGCCAAGGAACTGGGCTTCCCCATGGCTTTCGTTCCCCGTTATTCCCCCAACGCCATTGCTGAACTGGCTGTAACCCAGGCTATGATGCTGCTGCGTCATACCGCTTACACCACTTCCCGTACTTCCAAGAAGAACTTCAAGGTCGATGCCTTCATGTTCTCCAAAGAAGTCCGGAACTGCACCGTGGGTGTTGTTGGCCTGGGCCGGATTGGCCGTGTGGCTGCTCAGATCTTCCACGGCATGGGCGCTACCGTTATCGGGGAAGACGTTTTCGAAATCAAAGGGATCGAAGACTACTGCACCCAGGTTTCCCTGGATGAAGTCCTGGAGAAATCCGACATCATCACCATCCATGCTCCGTACATCAAAGAAAACGGCGCTGTGGTTACCCGCGACTTCCTGAAGAAGATGAAAGACGGCGCCATCCTGGTCAACTGTGCACGCGGCCAGCTGGTGGATACCGAAGCTGTCATCGAAGCTGTGGAAAGCGGCAAACTGGGCGGCTACGGCTGCGACGTTCTGGATGGGGAAGCCAGCGTATTCGGGAAAGACCTGGAAGGCCAGAAACTGGAAAACCCGCTGTTCGAAAAGCTGGTTGACCTGTATCCCAGAGTCCTGATTACTCCGCATCTGGGCTCCTACACCGATGAAGCCGTAAAGAACATGGTGGAAGTTTCCTACCAGAACCTGAAGGATCTGGCTGAAACCGGCGACTGCCCCAACAAGATCAAATAATTTTGCTTCTTCCCAAGGGTGCTGCAATCTGTTGCAGCACCCTTTTCGTGTTATAATAAGGGAAATATGGAATTTCGGGAAAGAAGGGGTCCCTATGCTGGACAAAATCGATCTGAAAACGAAAATTTCCAAAGAAGCATACGCAGAAAAAATAGCAGAGGAAGAAAACCGTCTGGGATTCCTCCAGCGGACAGTCCGGGATGCCAAGATCCCGGTGATCGTGCTGTTTGAAGGGTTCCGGGCCTCCTGGCGGAGCCAGCTGATCAGCAAGGTGATCCATGCCCTGGACCCCCGGGGGTTCCGGGTGTATTCTGCCTCCAAGACCACGGAAAAACAGAAGGAGAGCCCGTTCTTCCTCCAGTTCTGGAAGGAGCTGCCACCGGCCGGGCAGATCTGCATCCATCACCGGGCCTGGTATTTCCTGCGGAACGAACATGCAGTGGGGGATCCGGACGAGGCTTCCGAATGGTACAATGTAAGTTTTGACGAAATCAACAGTTTCGAAAAGGAACTGGTCCAGGGGGGCTATGTGCTGGTGAAGATCTTCACCCACATTTCCAAGAAAAAACAGAAGGAAAACATGGAAAAGGGCCAGGAAACCATGGGCAGCCGGTGGGAAAAACTGGCACCGGGAGGCATCGAAGGAGTCGACTACGACAAATACCGGGATGTGTACGAAGACATGCTGGCGGCCACCAATACGGATCTGGCCCCCTGGCACATCGTCCCCATGGAAGACAAACGGACCGGTACGGAAGCGGTCTTCCGGGTGCTGATCACCGCCCTGGAAGAAGCCCTGAAGGACCGGGAGCGTCCGGTGGATCCGGAAAAAGGCCCGGCCAGGGAACTGACCATTCCGGATATCCTGTCCGGGTACACGCCCTACCAGCCCATGGAACAGGAAGAATACAGCAAAAAGCTGAAAAAATACCAGAAACGGCTGGGGGAACTCCAGTTTGAACTGGCCAAACGGAAAATCAGTACCATTGTGGCCTTTGAAGGCCAGGATGCCGGGGGCAAAGGGGGCGCCATCAAACGGCTGTCCGAATCCTTCGACCCTCTGGGCTACCGGGTGAACCCGGTGAGTGCACCCAACGAATGGGAAAAGCAGTTCCATTATCTCTGGCGGTTCTGGACCAGACTGCCGGCTCCGGGAGAAATTGCCATTTTCGACCGGACCTGGTACGGCCGGGTGTTGGTGGAACGGGTGGAAGGCTTTGCCAAAATCAGCGAATGGCGCCGGGCTTATGAAGAAATCAACGATATGGAAGCCCAGTGGGTGAAGCAGGGGATCATCGTCCAGAAGTTCTGGATGCAGATCGATTCGGAAGAACAGCTGAAACGGTTCCAGGCCCGAGAGAACGACCCCAACAAAACCTGGAAGATCACCCCGGAAGACTGGCGGAACCGGGACAAATGGGATGCCTATGTGGATGCGGTGAACGAAATGCTCTATCGGACCGATACCAAAGGCGCACCCTGGACTGTGGTGGAAGCCAACAATAAACTGTTTGCCCGGCTGAAAGTCCTGGAAACCATGATCCAAAGGATGGAAGCTGTGCTTTAACGTTTACAAACCAGTAAAAAAACAGTACAATGAGGGTTGCTGGAAGTTCTTTCCAGGGTTTCCTGCTGTGCAGGAAAAATTTGACCAATGAGGTGGGAAAGATGGCTGATTTTGCCTTTGCAGAAGCGAAAGGTGTGGAATGGGGCTGTTTTCCTGCCTGGAAACAGTGGGGTGTGGTCCACGGATTCCTTTGCCGGACAGGGGGCTGCAGTTCCCTGTTCCCAGGTGGACTGAACCTGAGTTACAACGTGGGAGATGACCGGGAGAAGGTACTGGCCAACCGGCAGAAAATGGCGGCGGCCCTGGATTTTCCCCTGGAACGGGCAGTGGCCTGTCAGCAGGTCCACAGCACCCATGTGGCGGTGGTGACGGAACAGGATGCAGGGAAAGGCACCCTGACTCTGGCTGATGCCATCCCGGAAACCGACGGGATGGTCACGGACTGTCACCGGCTGCCTCTGTTGATTTCCTATGCGGACTGTGTGCCCATTTTGCTGGCGGATACCCGGACCGGGGCGGTGGGAGCCGTCCACGGCGGTTGGCGGGGCAGTGTAGGGAAAATCGTCCCCCATGCCCTGAATGTGATGAAAGAAGCCTTTGGCACAGAGCCTGGGGATGTGGTGGCGGGCATCGGCCCTTCCATCGGTCCCTGCTGCTATGAAGTGGGCCAGGAAGTGGCGGACCGGGCGGCGGAATATCCCTCCTGCCTGACCCCTCACGGACCCGGCCACTACATGCTGGATCTGTGGCAGCTGAACACCCTGGAACTGCTGGAAGCAGGGGTGCCCCGGGAACAGATTTACCGGGCGGACTGCTGCACCAGCTGTCACAAGGACCGGTTCTTCTCCTACCGGGCGGAAAAGGGGAAAACAGGCCGCCTGTATGCGGTGATCTATCGAAAATAAAGGAGATGGGGATACCCATGTTGAAGGATAATATTGCGGCCGTGGAAGCCAGGATCCAGGAAGCTCTGGGCAAGCGGACAGAACCCAAGGCCACCGGGGACAAAGTGACCATCCTGGCGGTGACCAAGAACCATCCGGCGGAAATCGTCACGGAAACCCTGGCAGCCGGTCTTACGGAGATCGGGGAAAACCGGGTCCAGGAAGCCATGCACAAACAGGCGGTACTGCCGCCGGGGGGCAACTGGCACCTGATCGGCCATCTCCAGACCAACAAGGCCAAACACGCGGTGGAGCATTTCTGCCTCATTGAAAGCGTGGACAGCCTGAAGCTGCTGAACCATCTGGAAAAAGCGGCGGCGGAACTGGACAAGATCCAGGATGTGCTGCTCCAGATCAACGAAGCGGGAGAAGAACAGAAAAGCGGCTTTGCCCCGGAAGATTTCCGGGCGGCGGTGCCGGAACTGAAGAATTACCCTCACATCCGCATCCGGGGGGTCATGGTGATCGCCCAGGCCACGGACCAGGTGGAAGAGACCCGTCCGGTGTTTGCTGCCGGTTACCGGGATTTCCTGTTCCTGAAGGATGCCCTGCCGGATTCTCCGGTGGATATCCTGTCCATGGGCATGACCCACGACTACTGGATCGCCGTGGAAGAAGGGGCCAACGAAGTACGGGTGGGTTCCGCTCTCTTTGGAGCCAGGGACTACTCTTTAAAATTTTAAACAGAAATGGTGGATCGTATGAAAAAAATCAGCAAGCTCTTGGAATATTTCGGCCTGGTCAACGGAGAAGACAAGCAGGAAACGGACGAAACCATGGAAAACCAGCAGCAGGATGAGGGGAAAGTGGTCCCCATGTTCGGCAGCGGCTCGGCAGGCACCTGGCGGGACAAAAGTTCCGACCGGGAGTACGACAAATATGACAGACCCTACGAAAAGACCTATGAAAAACCTTACGACAAAGTGTTCGACAAGGACTACGACGGCACGGCGGACTCTTCCCGGGAGGAAACGTCTTCCAGCCGGACCGGGGACAAGGTGCTGTCCATGCCGGTGAACCGGAATCCGGTGAGCGTGGTGGTCATCGAGCCCATCGACTTCAATGATTCCCAGAAAATGGCGGACTACCTGTGCAAGAACCAACCGGTGGTGATCAATTTCGAGGATACGGATGCGGACGTGCGGAAACGGATCATCGACTTTATCAGCGGCACCATCTATGCGTTGGACGGGACCCTGCGGAAAATCGGCCGGAATCTGCTGGTATGCGCGCCTCCCAATGTGGATATCGACACGGAAAACACCAATTTTGGATCGGAAGGGAGCAATGATCCATGGCAACGATAAACGGTATCAGTAAAATCACTTTCATCGGCTGCGGCGCTATGGGGGAAGCCATCCTGAAGGGCATCCTCCAGGGAGGCCTGGTCCGGAAGGAACAGGTGACCGCTGCTGTGCCTACTGCCAAACGGCAGGCTTATCTGAAAGAAACCTACGGGATCCCGGTAACCGGGGACAACAGTGCCGCGGCTGCAGATGCGGATCTGGTGATTTTGGCGGTGAAGCCCCAGATGGCCAAAGAAGCAGTGACTGCTGACCTGGTGGCAGCCCTGCCGGAGAAGGCCACCATCCTGTCCATTATGGGCAGCTATGACCTGGCCATGCTCCACGCCCTGGTGCCCGGCCATCCGGTGATCCGTTCCATGCCCAACACCCCTCTGTCTGTAGGGATGGGGATGACGGCCCTGACGGCGGACGGAAAGGTGGCTCCGGAAGTGATGGACGCTGCGGAAGCCATTTTCCAGTCCTGTGGGGAAACGGTCCGGGTGGACGAAAAGGCCATGGAAGCCATTACCGCCATCAGCGGCTGCGGCCCCGGGTATTTCTTTGTGGTCATGGATGCCCTGGCAGATGCCGGTGTCATGGCTGGCCTGCCCCGGGCACTTGCCATCAAACTGGCGGCCCAGACCATGGCCGGCAGCGGCGTCATGGGCCTGAAGACCGGGCTCCATCCTGCCCAGCTCCGGGACCAGGTGACCAGCCCCGGAGGCACTACCATTGCAGGGATCAAGGCCCTGGAAAACCACGGAGTGAGAGGAGCGTTTTACGATGCGGTGCAGGCGGTCCTGGACCGGAGTGCCGCATTGAAGAAATAACATGGCAAACACCACACAACAACGGGAAACAGTATTACGGTATTTCAAGGCCAGCGGGGATGCAGAACTGGCAGCCCAGCTGCTGGATCTGGCGGAAGGGGCCCGGAAAAGCCGGCGGGCCAGGGTATCCGGGTTCCTGGATCCCCACGGCCAGAATGTGGCGGAAATCGTTGCCGCCAACTATCCCCAGGTACGGTATGAAATGAACGGAGGCTTCCAGAATGCCGAACGGCAGAAGGTGGCCTTCATTGCGGACGAATTCTACGGCCAGCCGGATTTTGCCATTACGGCCCTGGAAATCCTCTGGGACAAACGGTATTATGACATCGGCCACCGGGATGTGCTGGGGGCCTTCATGGGCCTGGGCTGCAAACGGGAAATCCTGGGGGACATTGTGTTCATCGACGAAGGGGCCCAGCTGGTGGTGGATACCCCCATGGTGGATTTCATCCTGAGCAACCTGACCAAAATCGGGGCAGCCACGGTGGAAGTGAAAGAGATTCCCCTGACGGACCTGAAGGAAAAGGAACAGAAGATCAAACTGATTTCCGCCACGGTGGCGGCCCTGCGGCTGGATGCGGTGGCGGCCAGCGGCTATGGGGTATCCCGGAGCCGGATGGCGGATGAGATCAAGGGCCAGAACGTGAAGCTGAACTGGCAGGACGCCAAAAGTCCTTCCCAGACGGTGAAGGAGGGGGATGTGATCTCCTTCCGGTCCCGGGGCCGGGTGGAACTGGCGGAAGTCCGGGGGACCACCAAAAAGGGACGGTATGCCATTACCCTGAAACGGTACATCTAAGGAAGGATGTCATTATGATTTTACTGATTCGGCACGGGGAAGCGGATCATCATGTGAAGGAACTGACCGGGGGCTGGACGGATTCGGCTCTCACAGTGCTGGGACAGAAACAGTTCCAGCAGCTGGCGGACTGCCTGGCCTGGGATTTTTCCGGCCGCAGCCTGCCCCGGATCGTATCCAGCGACCTGCAGCGGGCCCGGACGGGAGCGGAAATCATTGCCCGGAAGCTGGGAGCAGAACCGGTGGAATGTTTTTCCTTCCTCCGGGAAAAGAACAACGGAAAGGCAGCGGGACTGAACAAAAAAGAGGCCCTGGCCTTTTACCACCCGCCGGAAACCGGCCGGGAGCTGGACCATGTGAACTATGACGGAGGAGAGACCCGGCGGACCTTCTATGAACGGACCATTCAGGGGTTCCGGGAACTGGAAAAGGAGGGCCGGGACCTGATCATCGTGTCCCACAAGGGAACCATCCAGAACATCCTGTTTGCCTGGCTGGGGCTGAGCATCGAAGAAGTGGCGGAAAAACAGATATCCTTCGACATCCGGCCCGCTTCGTTGACAGTGCTGGGCATGAACAAGTGGGGAGAGCATGCGGTATTCGCCCTGAACGACACCTCATACCAGTGGAAAAAAGGACCTATAGGGATTTTCAATTTCCCCTTTGGGGCATAAATAAGGGGATGCTGCACGTGAAAAATATGCGTGCAACATCCCCTTTTTTATGCTTCCTCCACTTCTGCTTCTTCCATTCCCGGATACTGGTTCATGGCGTCGATCCGTTCCCGGTATTCCTGGTCAGCGGCGTAGCGCTTGTTTTTGGCCCGGCCGATGGTCAGGAAGGGGACGATGATGATGGCAATGGCCAGGTAGCCGCAGTAGGCATACCCGTATTTGATGATGTTGGTCAGACCCACCATGGAAACCGTCATGGACAGGCAGATAATGAACAGGGTCACCAGAGCGGACCGCTTTACGGCGCTGCCGGTGATCTTTTTCAGGCAGTCCATTTCAGAGAAACGGGCGGTGAATCCGAACACCGTGGTCACCCCGGTGGAGATCAGGCAGAGCATGAGGGTTACGGAATAGAGAAGGGTCAGCCAGGGCATGCCCATGGCTTTCAGGCTCATGAGAGTGGGCAGGGGCGTCCTGCCGTAGACCCCGGTCCAGCCCAGGAGCATGCACACGGCCATGGTGAGGGCGGTGGCGTTCATGGCAAAGGACATCCACATGGAATCTGCACAGTTCTTCCGGGTCACCAGGGGAGTGCCCACCACGATCATGGTGGGGATCACCACGCACTGGAAACCGGAATAGGTGAAAGCGTGGAGAATGGCGGTGGGCAGTTTGGCCAAGCCGTTAACGGCAAAATCCTGGGCCATGGCATCCAGGAAGAACCGGGTGCCTTCCACCTGGCCGCCCATGGCGATGCCCACGGAGAAAATGGTAATGGCCATGGCCAGGATGGCAATGCCCATGTAGGTGGTGGCCCGGCGGACCAGGTCAGCCCCGAAAATGGTCAGTACAAAGATTACGGCGCCCACCACACCGATGCCGGTATAGTAGTTGAGGCCCGTCTGGGCGGCCAGGGCGGAGGCGGCCCCGGAAATGGTGGCGGATACGGCCATGAGCACCATGATGTAGAAGAACCCTTCAAAAAGGAATTCAATGCCGGGTACCGGCCGGTACAGATTCTGGAAAAGCTGCCGGTAGCTGGTGAGGTGCCGGCTGTTGTACATGTTCATGGCCTCTTTGATGGTGAGGGTGAACAGGAGCATGGTTACAATGGCGGTAATGGGGCCCAGCCAGCCCAGGCTGATGAAGTAGACGTTTTCCTGGTTGCCGGTGGCGAATCCGCCTCCCGCATGAGAGCTGAACAGCACCGCTCCCACCGAAAAGCACAGGGAGAGGGAGGCCCCTTTGATGGCAGATGTTCCGTTGATCATGATTGTTTCCTCCTTGGAATGACAGTTTCCAGAGAAACGAAAACGCCTTCCGTCTCTCTGCATTGGCAGCAAAGAGACGAAAGGCGTTGGATCCTTCCGCGGTACCACTCTGTTTCGTCCTGGGGACGCGCTCTCGGATACGGCCGGTGGCGATATCCATGCTCTGTAACGGGAGTTCCCGGAGGGACCTACTGCAGGTTCGGTCCAGCCGCTCAGCAGGCAGTTCGGCCCGTCCCATCCACTGCCTCGCAGCAACCGGCAGCTCTCTGGAGCAGGGATTCAGGCGTACTAGTCTGCGTCATCACGTTTCGGCGTTTGTTGACTATGGATGAAATGATACCATGGATACAGTATACTGTCAATGGGGTTACGAAAGAAAAATTATATCAATCCTTTTCGCATATTATTGTTATCAGCGTTCCTTTTCACTTAACCACTTAGCCACTTAGTCTCTTGTCCGCTTAAAAGTGTTATAATATATGGTAAACAATGAATATTTCCATATTGCAGAAGGGAGTCCTGTTGTCATGCTGCTTCATAAAATGATGGATCATTTTCTCCTTTATTATCTGGGGCATTTTGACAAGCACTGTTTCAATGTCCAGATCCATGGAGAGGAGTATACCATTGGTGAGGGGAAGCCGGAATTCACCCTGATCATCCACAAAGACATTCCCAAAAAGGCCCTGCTGGAGTCCACGGAACTGGCTCTGGGGGAGGCCTACATGCGGGGAGACATCGAAGTGAAGGGGGACCTGTTCCACATGCTCTGCACCCTTCTGGAACAGGCGGACCGGTTCTCCCTGGACCGGAACAGTCTCCGGAACATCCTGTACATGTCGGAAAAGAAACAGGACCAGGCCAATGAAGTGTCCTCCCACTACGATCTGGGGAATGACTTCTACAAACTGTGGCTGGATCCCACCATGAGCTATTCCTGTGCCTATTTCAAGTCCGACAAAGATACCCTGGAACAGGCCCAACGGAACAAGGTGGACTACATCCTCCAGAAGCTGTACTTGAAGCCGGGGATGACCCTGCTGGACATTGGCTGCGGCTGGGGCTTCCTGCTGCTGGAGGCGGCCAAAAAGTACGGAGTGAAGGGCTATGGCTGTACCCTCAGCAAAGAACAGTGGAAAAAGAGCCAGGAACGGATCAAGGCCCTGGGCCTGGAGGGCCAGGTGACCATCGAACTGACGGACTACCGGGACCTGGAGGCCAAGGATCTCCAGTTCGACCGGGTGGTCAGCGTGGGGATGATGGAACATGTGGGCCGTTCCAACTATTCCACCTATATGGAAACAGTGAACCATCTGCTGAAACAGGGGGGAATCTTCCTGCTCCATACCATTACCGGCCACGATGAAGTGGTGTCCGATCCCTGGATCCGGAAATACATCTTCCCGGGGGGCACCCTGCCTTCCCTTCGGGAACTGATCCACCATGCCTATGATGCGGATTTCCGGGTGCTGGATGTGGAAAGTCTCCGCCGCCATTACTGCAGGACCCTTCTGTGCTGGTACAAGAACTTCTGCAAGGTCCACGAACAGGTGGCCCGGTGGAAGGATCCTTCCTTTGTACGGATGTGGGATCTGTACCTGTGCGGCTGTGCAGCGGCCTTTCAGATTGGCTACATCGACATCCACCAGGTGCTCATGACCAAAGGGAACAACAACAGCCTGCCCATGACCCGGTGGTACTGAATCAATAATAATTATCAGTTGCGATAACTTCGAATTCATAGTATAATCACTATAGACTGATAAAACAATATTTTTTTCATAAAGGAGGCTGCATTATGAATATCGCTGTATTGGTGAAACAGGTACCTGCCGTTTCGGATATCCAGCTGTCCGGGGACAACAACCTGGTCCGTGTGGGGGCACCTTCCATGCTGAACCCTGTTGACCTCCACGCCATCGAGGCGGCCCTGGCCCTGAAGGACCAGGAAGGGGGCACGGTAACCCTTGTGACCATGGGCACTGCCCTGGCCAGTGACATCCTCCGGGAAGGGATCGCTCTGGGGGCGGACAAGGGGATCCTGCTGTCCGATGAACGGATGGCCGGGTCCGATACCTTGGCTACCGGCCAGATCCTGGCAGCGGCGCTGGGCAAACTGGGACCTTTTGATCTGGTGCTGACCGGGAAGCGGTCCACCGACGGGGATACCGGGCAAATCCCTCCGGCTCTGGCCCAGCGGCTGGGCATGACCCTGCTTTCCTATGCAGACGAACTGGAAGTGAAGGAAGGAAAGGCCACCATCCGCCGACTGAACCGGGGCGGGGTGGAAACCCTCCAGGCGGCTCTGCCGGCAGTGATCTCCGTAACGGAAAAATGCGGAAATCCCCGTACTCCCGGCATCCGGGGCAAAATGGCCGCCAAAAAGGCCGTATTCCCCGTATGGCGTCTGGAAGACATTGAACTGGAGCCGGAAAAGGCCGGCAAAGCCGGATCCGCCACGGCCGTCACCGAACTGTTCGCACCGGAGCCCCATCCTGTGGGCACCATGATCCAGGGGGCCACCCCGGCGGAAGCGGCAGCCAACCTGGTGAATGAACTGCGGAAAAAGAACCTGCTGTAAGGAGGCGTTATCATGGAATGGAAAAACAATATCGGAGTCTATCTGGAAACCTCTGACGGCAGGCTCACCTCTCTCAGTGTGGAACTTTTGGGGAAAGCCCGTCAGCTGGCGGATGCACGGCCCAATCAGGTGTTGGGCATCCTGGCTGGTGACAACCTGGAAGCCGCTGCTCAGGAAGCCATCGCCTATGGAGCGGACGGTGTGGCCCTGCTCCAGGCTCCCGCCCTGGCCTCCTTTGATGCCGCTCTTTATACGGAAGCGGTGGCCAAAGCCCTGAGCCTCTATACTCCCAGTGTGCTGTTCATTGGCGGCTCTCCCAACGGCCGTGATCTGGGCGGCCGGCTGTCCGCCCGGCTGGATGCAGGGCTGGTGGCTGACTGCACCGATGTGCGGTACGAAGGAGAGGACGATACCCTGACCTGGATCCGTCCTGCCTATACGGGCAAACTGTTCGTAAAGATCCAGACCACCACCCGTCCCCAGCTGGGTACGGTCAGCGACAAGATCTTCCACGGAAATCCCAAAGACGAATCCCGGCAGGGAGAGATTTTTCCGGTGTCTCTGGAGGGCGTGACGGGAGATGCAGCAGTAAAGATGCTGGATTTCACCTCCCTGGAACAGCTGAAGGATGTACTGGATCTGGATACGGCGGATCTGGTGGTAGGCGCCGGCCGGGGTGTGCAGAACGAAGAGGGGATGCGGGAAGTCCAGTCCTTTGCCAAACGGATCGGTGCGGCTTTCGGGGTCTCCAAACCCCTGGTGGATGCCGGCTGGGCGCCTTATGAATGGCAGGTGGGGGTCACCGGCAAAAAGATTGCGCCCAAGATCTATATTGCTCTGGGGATTTCCGGGGCCATCCAGCACAAACTGGGGATCCAGGAGGCAGGGCTGATCATTGCCGTGAACAAGAGCCCGGATGCGCCCATTTTCCAGTTTGCCCATTACGGCATTGTGGGGGATCTGTTCGATGTGATGCCGGAACTGGAAAAGCTGCTGAAGAAGGACTGACCACCTGTGAAGCGAAAAGAGAATTTTGCCGGGTCTCTTCCCGGTACGGGACGGGGGCTGGTGGCCTTTCCGGACACCTATGTGGTGGTGGATCTGGAAACCACCGGGCTGGACCCGGAACGGGATCAGATCATCGAGATCGGGGCCCTGGAAGTGACGGCGGGAAAGCGGGGGAGGACATTTTCCACCCTGCTCCAGCCCCGGACGCCTTTGGAAGGGCAGTACGTCTCTCCCTTCATCACCCGGCTCACCGGCATTACCAATGAAATGCTGGCTGCGGCCCCCCAGCCCCGGCAGGCCCTGGAAGCTTTCGGGAAATTCCTGGGCAGCCGGGTGGCGGTGGGCTACAATGTGGGGTTCGACATGGGCTTTCTCCAGCAGCAGTTCCAGGACCAGCTGTACCGGCCTCTGGCCAATGACTGGGTGGATGTGCTGCCCATGGCCCAGACCCTGTTCCCATTGTGGGACCATCACCGGCTGAACAACCTGGCCGCCTGGTACCATGTGGAGAACAAGGAGGCCCACCGGGCCCTCAGCGATGTGGAAACCACGGAAACCTGTTTCCGGAAACTGAAGGAAGACGCCGGCCGCCAGTATCCCTCCCTGGAGGATTTCCTGGAGAAGGTGCGGCAGAAGCTGAACAAAAAAGACGAAGGCGAGCAGCTGAGCCTGTGGTGAAGCTGCCGGAAAAGGAGAGAAAGATGGATCAGGGAATCGAAGAACTGGCCTGGGAAATGGCCAAGGACTGGAAAGAAAAAGGCTACAGAGACCGGGAAACCTGCGCCGCGGATATGGTGCAGATCATTGAAGAAGAGCAGGACCGGTTCAATCATCGGGAAGCCCAGGAAGAATATTAAAATTTCCTTGACAAACTTTTTCCCGGTGGTATAATGTAAACAATTTCAAAGAGCCAATGGCAATGACGAGGACAACCTGTCAGGGATACAGTACAGAGAAGCCCGGAAGCTGAGAAGGGCCCGGAAACAAATGACAGTCAACCACCTGGGAGCCATCTGCTGAACAAAGTAGGCAAGGTCGTATATCCTGCGTTAAAGGATACCGAGTGGAACTGGCCCAGCCAGTTCAATAAGGGTGGAACCGCGAGCTTATGGCCCGTCCCTGTGAGGGACGGGTCTTTTTTGTATGTCCGTCCTGACCTTGCTGGTATTTTCAAGGAGGAAATCAATATGTCCAACATTAAAGTAAGCCTGCCGGATGGCAGCGTGAAAGAATTCGAAGCCGGCAGCTCCCTGCTGTCCATTGCCAAGAGCCTGAACCAGAAACTGGGGAAGACCGCTCTCCTGGCCAAAGTGGATGGGGAAAACAAAGACCTGAGCGATGTACTGGATCACGATGCCAAAGTGGAATTCGTGACGCCGGACAGCGAAGAAGGGCTCCATGCCATCCGCCATACCGCTTCCCATATTATGGCCCAGGCCATCCAGCACCTGTTCCCGGGCACCAAATTCGCCATCGGTCCTGCCATTGAAAAAGGGTTCTACTACGACCTGGACAGCGACCATGTGTTCACTCCTGATGACCTGCGGGCCATCGAAAAGGAAATGAGCAAGATCATCAAAGCCAACTATCCTCTGGTCCGGAACGAAATCCCCAGAGCGGAAGCCCTGGCCAAATTCAAGGCGGAAGATGAACCCTACAAAGTGGAACTGATCGAAGACCTGCCGGAAGATGCGGTGATCAGCACCTATACCCAGGGCGATTTCACGGACCTGTGCGCCGGTCCTCACTGCCCGTCCACCGGCCGGGTGAAAGCCTTCAAGCTGATGAGCATTGCCGGTGCCTACTGGCGGGGGGATGAACACAACAAGATGCTCCAGCGGATCTACGGCACGGCTTTTGCCAGCAAGGAAGACCTGGAAGCTTACCTGCACATGATGGAAGAAGCGGAAAAACGTGACCACCGGAAACTGGGCAAACAGCTGGGTCTGTTCATGCTCAGCGATTACGGCCCCGGGTTCCCGTTCTTCCTGCCCAATGGCATGATCATCCGGAATACCCTGATCGACTACTGGAGAGAAGTGCACCGCAAATACGGCTACCAGGAAGTCATGACCCCCATGATTATGAACCGGCAGCTGTGGGAAACCTCCGGCCACTGGGATCATTACAAAGAAAACATGTACTTCACCCAGATCGATGGGGACGATTACGCCATTAAACCCATGAACTGCCCCGGCGGCATGCTGGTTTATGCCAACGAACCCCATTCCTACAAGGAACTGCCCCTGCGGGTGGGCGAACTGGGCCTGGTGCACCGGCATGAACTGTCCGGCGCGCTCCATGGTCTGTTCCGGGTACGCTGCTTCACCCAGGATGATGCCCACATCTTCATGATGCCCAACCAGATTGAAGACGTGATCCAGGAAACCATCCGTCTGTTCGATGAAGTATACGCCACCTTCGGCCTGACCTACCATGCAGAACTGTCCACCCGTCCGGACAACTCCATGGGGGACGATGCCACCTGGGAAATGACCACCAACGCCCTGCGGAAAGCCATGGACGACTTTGGCCTGAAGTATTCCATCAACGAAGGGGACGGCGCTTTCTACGGCCCGAAGATCGACTTCCATCTGAAGGATTCCATCGGCCGTACCTGGCAGTGCGGTACCATCCAGCTGGATATGCTGCTGCCGGAAAAATTCAACCTGACCTACACCGGGGAAGACGGCCAGAAACACCGTCCTGTTATGATCCACCGGGTAGTGTACGGCTCCATTGAACGGTTCATCGGCATCCTGATCGAAAACTACGCCGGTGCCTTCCCGGCCTGGCTGGCTCCGGAACAGGTCCGGGTAATGCCCATTACCGACAAGTACAACGAATACGCCAAACAGATCGTGGACAAACTGGAAGCCCAGAAGATCCGGGCCCATCTGGACGACCGGAACGAAAAAGTGGGCTACAAGATCCGGGAAGCCCAGGTCAAGAAAGTTCCTTACATGCTGATTGTAGGGGAAAAAGAAGTGGAAAGCGGTACCGTTTCCGTCCGCAGCCGGGACAACGGCGAACAGGGTGCAATGCCCGTGGACGAATTCATCGCCAAACTCCAGGACGAAATCAAGAACCGGAAGTAATCATAAAAAAACAGGGTTGCTGCATAAATTGTGCAGCAACCCTTGTTTTTTGTCAGCTGGCAACTGTCGGTGGAAATCAAATTTGCAAATTGATTTTGAACAGCATGAACTGTAGGAGGCGCAGGCCCGGCGCCCTGCATACCACATGGACAATCGCTGATTTGGCGGGCGGCCGGGCCTGCGCCCCTGCGGGAACGATTTATACAGCTGCAGACTGCAACCGGGGTGTGAATTTTTTCACACCCCCGTTTTTTCCTTACAGCATATGAGCCCGGAGATATTCCCCATCTTCCGGCATCAGATAGGCCGGTGCCACGTCGAATACGGTCAGGCAGCCGGTACGGCCTTCCTGATGGAGGCGATGGGCGGCCCGGGCGTAGGCTACCAGCACACTGGTGGTGAATTCCGGGTTGGAATCCAGTTTCAGGCTGAATTCGACCACATGCTTGTGTTCCCGGTTGTGTCCGGTCACTCCGCTGCGGATCACGAACCCGCCGTGGGCCAGACCGCTGTGGTTCTTCCGGAACTCTTCCTCATCGATGAAATGGACGGTGGTATCATATTCATCAAAGTAGTTGGGCATGGTCACAATAGCCTGTTCCACGGCCTTGGGATCGACCCCTTCTTCCAGCACCACGTAACATTCCCGGGTGTGTTTCTGCCGGGTGGTCAGTTCCGGCTGGCTGCCGCTGCGCACGGCTTCCAGGGCCGCTTCCACCGGTACCGTGTACTGTTTGGCGTTTTTGACTCCGGGAATCCGCCGGATGGCGTCACTGTGGCCCTGGCTCACACCCTTGCCCCAGAAGGTGTAATCTTTCCCGTCCGGCAGGATGGCATTGCTGTACAGCCGGGCCAGGGAGAACAGGCCGGGATCCCAGCCTACGGAAATGATTCCCAGGTGTCCGGAAGCTTTGGCCGCCTTGTCCACCGCCGCAAAATGTTCCGGAATCCGGGCATGGGTATCGAAGCTGTCGATCACATTGAACAGCCCGGCCATTTCCGGAGTCTGCACAGGCAGATCCGTGGCACTGCCGCCGCAGAGGATCAGCACATCGATGCTGTTCTTCCAGTCTGCCATGTCTTTCACATTCACTACAGGCACATGGGCCGAGGCAATCTTCACCTGGGCAGGATCCCGGCGGGTGAATACCGCTGCCAGTTCCATATCCGTCGCTTTTTCCAGGGCACATTCCACCCCTCGTCCAAGGTTTCCGTAGCCTAAAATCCCAATGCGAATGGTCATAACCAATTTCTCCCCTCATGGTATACACAAAATAAATGTATACAGTATTTGATAAAATTGCTGATATTCAGCTGTAATATGTTTCATATTCTATCATAAAAGGAGGGAAGTTGTAAATACAAAAGAACCGAAAAGACCTATGGCCGCAGATAGCGGCAGTTATTCTTCTTCCTGATCCGCTTTCTGCTCCTGTTCCCGGGCCATCTTGATTTTGGCCATGATCCCGTCCCACTGTTCCGTTATGGCTCTGGCCATAAGCCGCTTGCCCCGAAAATTCAGGTGCAGGCCGTCCAGGGCGTATCGGGTGGGCAGGTCCTGGTTTTCGTCGAACTGGGTTCCCAGGTCGATGAACCAGGGCAGGCTCCGGATCCACTGGTTCACCTTGGCCATTTCCGCCCTCCAGCCTTCCGCCGTGGGTTCATCGAAGGCCCGTTTGATGTTGGCCGGGTTCACCGGAGGCAGGGTCATGAAAATGGGGGTGATCCCGTTGTCCTCGCATTTTTCCCGGATGCCCTTCAGATCGCTGATCACGCTTTCTCCGCTGACCCAGCCCCGGAGGCTGTTGCTGCCGGTCATGATGATCAGGTATCTGGGATGGAAGGGGACCACGTCCTTGTCGAACCGGGCCAGGGTGGCTTCGCTGGTGTCCCCGCTTTCCGCCAGGTTGATGGTGTCAAAGGGCAGATAATACTGATAGCTGTAGGTGAAATCACTGGGAGAATAGGACAGATCGCCTCCCCCGTGGGATATGCTGTCCCCCAGGGTCCCCACCTGCCAGTTGTCCTCCGGATTCACGGTCATGGGCTGGGGCGGGCAGAACTGGCCCACCGGGTTCCCGGCTTCGTCCACACCCCGTACCCGCCAGTACATGGTGTAGGGCGCATAGTGGGATTCGTCATCGTACCAGTCGAAACCGGTGGATCTGCCCCGTTCCAGCAGCTGCTCCGGTGCGGCTTCCCGGGTGGGGGAAACGGAGCTGGTGTTCAGCACTTCCACCTGATAGTTCCGCACCCCGTGGAGGGGCACCCAGTTGTACACCGGGTACAGCAGGGTGGTGCCGTTGCCGCTGTTGAACCGGCTGATGGGTTCCGGATACAGGGCGGTTTTCTTCTCCGGATCCACATGGACCTTTTCCACAGGCGACAGGGCGGAAACCGGCTTTTCGTCCAGGTTGAAGGACTGGATCTTCACGGAAACATCCCCCCGGGTGCCCGCCGGCAGGGACAGGTTGTATCCGGCCACATAGGTCCGGTCATCGGGCAGGGCTGTGCCGTTGGGCAGGGTTACCGATACATTGTAGTACACCGTCCCCAGAATGGGTTTCCAGCGGAGGGTGGGGTGGAGAGAAGCGGGATGGGCCGCTGTATAGTGGGTGGTGAACTGGGGCACCGGCTGCCGGCGCAGAACGGGAACCGCCGTTTTGGCTGCAGCCACCGGTTTCCGGACGGGAGGCAAGGCAGCCGCCCGGGCCGGAAGTGTCAAAAATCCGGCCCCCAGGCATCCAAGGAGCACCGCACGGCAAAGAGTATGGGAAAACGTATGCATAGGAAACAAGACCTCATTTCATATTGTAGTTACAGGGGATATTGTAGCATATTTGGGGGGTGAGGGGGAGGTGAACGAGTGGTTAAGTGGTTGAGGATTGGGTGCACAGCCTGCAGGGTCACTTTTCCCGATTCGCCTGAAAGCTGTTTCTTTGGTTAATGGACACAGCGCAGTAACCCTGCTGACCCGCCCCAGACGGTTTGGCAAAACGCTCACTTTGAGCATGTTGGACTGGTTCGAAATCCTGGATCAAATTTTCCAAAAGTACCAGGAAAATCCGGAGTATTGATGGAATTCAAAGCCGCTGGCCAGGATACTCAGTGAAAGGCAAAAGCAGAGGAAGCGTTAAGGCAAATTGAAAATCAGCAGTACTGCACAGAATTTGAAAAAAGAGGAATCCGGCATATTTGGAGATATGGGATTGCTTTCTGTGGAAAAAAACTGATGGTACTGAAAGGGTGACGGAACTGCCGGTCAGTATCTGCCCGTTTCCGCACGGGTGTACGATGTTTTGCGGGCTGCCCGGCGTGCAGCCCCTACGGTTCAGACTTGTCCCCCCCCAGAAAACATGTATAATACCTTGGGTAGACAAATACATGCAATCAGGGGGGAAGTCTTTTGCAGCAGCTGCAGCTTGTTTTCAAAAAGAAATGTGTCCATTTTTCAGCTTTCATGAAAAACCGGGGAAAAGATCGTTTGGGTTCTACTCTTTTTTTGCTCCTGGTACTTTACAGTTTTGCTTTTTTGTCGATATTCGGTGTATCCAGACAAATTCCTGTTGCTTTCCAGGATTATTTGCCCCTTGGTAAATCCCTGGCCGTGGTTTTTGGCCTGGTTTATTTCCTTACCGGCATTTTCCCTTTGAAAGAATTCCGTTCCAAAGCAAGGGCGGCCTTGTTGGCCATACTCAGCTGGCTGGCTGGATACAGCTGGATTTTTTTCCATCTGGTCCACAATCCGTACAACATCACCATGTATACCAGACTGTATGTCCGGTATTACCGCAGCGGCATCATGTTCTTCCTGTTTCTGCTGATGGTGGAACTTCTGCTGGCCAATCAGAAGAAAAACAGGTTGCTGCTGTGGATCCAGCAGGGGGCCGCTTTTTTTCTCACATTCTTCCTGCAGCTCTGTCCGTTGGTTTATGTTGGATATTTTATGAAATACCGCAGCCTTTTTGACGATATCTCGCTTCTTTCCATTCTGGCCACCAATGTTAAGGAAGCCGGAGAATACCTGCGTTCCATGTTTTCCGGAGGCCAGCTGGCCATTTTCGCCTGTGGGCTGTTGCTTCTTCTGGCAATCAGCTGGAAATTCAGCATACGGGAACCTCGGAGGAAAATCCTCTACACCAAACTCCAGCAGGCCGTCCTTGTGTTTTTTGTCTTTGTCATGTTTTTCACCGTTGCCTATAAAGGCAGTGCCTATTTCCCTTTGGATGTGTATGTGGGGCTGCATAAACTGGAGGGGGGCCCCATGCACGCATTCGATGCTCTGAAGAAAAACATCCGGAAGAATCAGCAACAGATTTCTTTAGACAAAGAGAAAGCCCTGCCCATGAAGTTGCCGGGAACAGTGATCCTGGTGGTGGGAGAAACTGCCTGTCGGGATTATATGGCTGCCTTCAACCCAGAATACCCCTTGGAAACCACCCCTTGGGAATCCAGCATACGGCGAACCGATGGTTTTTTCTTCTTCCCCCAGGCCTATTCCAACTTTTCCAATACGGTGATGGCCCTCAGTCAGTCCCTTACCAGCTCCAATCAGTACAACAACATGCCTTTGGGAGAATCCGTGGATCTGGTCAGTTTGGCCAAAAAAGCCGGTTACCATACCTACTGGTTTTCCACTCAGGGAAAGGGCGAAGTGTGGGATGCGGCCATTACCACACTGGCCAGTCAGGCGGATACCCGGAAATGGATGCCCTGGAAGCATGATGGCCAGCTGTTGGAACTGTTGAAAATGGTACCGGCCGATCAGAACAATTTCATCGTCCTCCATTTGAATGGAAGTCACTATCGGTATCGGGACCGGGTGCCCAAAAAGTTTGCCCAGGACCACACCTTCTCTCAAGTCCCGAAGGAAGAGGGAGAGTTCGACACCTCTCTGGCCTATACGGATGAAGTGCTTCAGCAGGTGTATCAGTACAGCCATAAACATCTGAACCTTCAGGTGATGGTGTATTTTTCCGATCATGGAGAAAACATGAAATACAAGCATGTTTCCCATCCGTTTACCTTCGATATGGTGCGGATCCCTATGTGGATTTATCTTTCCCCGGCGTACCGCAGAGCCTATCCTGCCACAGGAAAGGCTCTTCAAGCCCATGAAAACACCGTGTTCACCAACGACCTGATTTTTGAAACCGTATGCGGGCTGATCCAGGCTCCGTCCAACCATTACAATCCCCAGTATGACCTTTCCCATCCTGCCTATGCCATTACCAAAGACACCGCAAAAACCATGAGAGGGGAATACAGCATACAGGAAGATCCGATTTGGGAAAAGAAAACAGGAGAGGAAGACTGATTGCGCACCAGATGCAGGAGCCGCAGACCGGTTGGCCCGTTTCCGCACGGGTGTACGATATTTTGCGGGCTGCCCGGCGTGCAGCCCCTACGGTGCCGGTGGACGCGTGGTGGTTTGGATTTCTTACCGGATCCGCCCCTGGTTTCGCTGGGCGATGATTTCCTCCTGCCGATTGTACTGGTCCAATGCCCACTGGGCCGGGTTGTTGCGGATATATTGAGACATCCGGATATACTCTTCCCGGGTGCGGATTATATGTTCGTAATATCCCCGCTGCCAAACGGGGTATCCGGCTTTCCTGGAAACACGTCCTTTATACAGATTCACAAACCGTCCAACAGACAAGGGGCAATGATTGCCTGTCTGCTGGATCTGAACGATAAAATGGATGTGGTTGGGCATGATGATCTTTTCGGGAATGGCAATATCTTCGAAAAAACGGCCCAGCACGGAAAGTTCGTTGTCTGCCGTCCCGCCAAGAAAGGACAATTCCAGCTGTCCTGCTGAAATACTGCCCAGCAGCATTTTTCGTTTCTCTGTACACAGGGTAATGAAATAGCAACCATTTTGGGAATAATCATAGTGGGACAAATGGGGATTTTTACGGGTGGGGAGCATGGGGTAGACCGTCCTTTCCTATAATATGTTCTGGATATTGTAACAATATTTAGAATAAAAAGCAAATTCAGTATAACAGGTATCCATAAACAATCCGTAGGGGCCGCAGGCCCGGCGGCCCGTTTCCGCACGGGTGTACGATGTATTGCGGGCTGCCCGGCGTGCAGCCCCTACGGTGCCGGTGGACCCATGGTGGTTTGGATCTGCCTTCTTTTATTTTCCCCCTTGCTTTTCCTCAAAAACCTGCTATAATTAAGGCTGTAAGAAGTTTTTAATAAAAATTATTAAAAAGTAGACTTATCGGATTAACAGTCCGATGGCCACAGTTTCAAGGGGAGGCTTTTCTTATGAAAAAATTCATTTGCAGAGTGTGCGGTTATGTGTATGAAGGCGAAGAAGCTCCGGAAAAATGCCCGCAGTGCGGCGCTCCGAAAGATAAATTCGATGAACTGAAGGAAGGCGTCAAGGAATACGCTGACGAACACGTGGTCGGCGTTGCCAAGGGCGTGGATGAACGGGTTCTGGAAGGGCTGCGTCAGCACTTCACCGGTGAATGCTCCGAAGTGGGCATGTATCTGGCCATGAGCCGTGTGGCAGACCGGGAAGGGTATCCGGAAGTGGCGGAAGCCTACAAACGGATCGCTTTCGAAGAAGCGGAACACGCTGCCAAATTCGCTGAACTGCTGGGTGAAGTGGTCACCGACAGCACCAAGAAGAACCTGGAAATGCGGGCTGCCGCTGAACAGGGTGCCTGCGCCGGCAAGAAGGAAATCGCCACCCTGGCCAAACAGCTGGGCTACGATGCCATCCATGACACCGTCCATGAAATGGCCAAGGACGAAGCCCGTCACGGCCGTGTATTCGATGGTCTGCTGGCCCGTTACTTCGCAAAATAATCCGGTTTGCAGCCGGTAAGGCTGCATCCTGAAGTCCCGCTGGGGAGGGACCGGGGCCTGTTGGCGCCCTGCCTTCCCGGCGGGATTTTTTCTGCTGTCTGTGGCTCCTGGAGGTGCACCCATGTATTTATCCAGTATGCGTATCCAGAATTACCGAAATTTCAAAGACATCACCATGACCTTCCATCCCCTGGCCAATTATCTGGTGGGGGAGAACGACATCGGCAAAAGCGGGTTCCTCCGGCTCCTGTCCTATATGGCCAACGCCTGGACCCTGCCGGAAAACGACTATGACGATCCCAAACAGCCCATCCGGATCACCCTGGATCTCCATCTGCTCCAGAGCCCGAATGAATACTTTGCCGACACACCCCAGGACCATCCGGAAAAAATCCGGGTACGGCTGGAAATGAAGGTGACGGATATCTGTCCCCATCTCTATGATGGGGAGACCGGACAGGAAATGCCCCTGGAAACCATCCGCCGGCTCCGCTACATCAGCTATTCCGCCATCAGCCAGGAGGACCAGGCGGTGCGGCCCCAGGTGTACCGGGCTCTGGAAAAGTGTCTGGCCCAGTGGGAAGCCAGCCACTGCGGGCCCCTGCCGGAGGAGGAACGGCAGTTTATCCAGCACGAAGTGAATGTGGGGTATTTCGATTCTTCCTATTATGAATGCATTTTCTACCTGTCCCGGATTCTCTGCCGGAGCAACCGGCATCGGGCGGACAATCTGAAGTTCATTTCCCTGGCGGCTCTCCGGATCATTACCCAGGTGTACCAGATGGCCCACAGCCTGGCGGTGCCCCTGGAGCATACCATCATTGTGGATGGCAAGGGCAAACGGTATCTGCCCCTGATCATTTCCATCGATGAGCCGGAGATCCACCTGCACCCCTATATGCAGCGGTCCATTCTCCAGTATTACCAGCAACTGCTGAACAACGAGGATCCCCAGTTCTGCGCCCTGCTGAAGGACCTGTTCGGGCTGGACGGGCTCCGTGGCCAATTGTTTGTGGTGACCCATTCCACGGATTCCCTGATCGACGACTACCGGAACATCCTCCGGCTGTACCATGACCGCAGGGGTCTGGTCAAGGCGGCCTGCGGGGCCAGTTTCCATGTCAACCGGGAAATCGAGAAGCATCTGATCATGCATTTTCCGGAAGTGAAGGAGGCACTTTACGCCCGGAGTGTGATCCTGGTGGAAGGGGAGACGGAGTACGGCTGCTTCCAGCTGTTCGGCCGGACGGTGGGGGTTCCTTTCGATTATTACGGCATTTGTCTCATCAACGCCCGGGGCGAAAGTTCCATTGCCAAGATCAAGAAGCTGCTGGAATATTTCCGGCTGCCGGTGGTGGCTTTGTACGATGCGGACGTGAAGGAGGCCCACAAGCGGGAAAAAGGGGTGTACTTCACCGACGGAGTCTGTTTTGAAATGGACTTGTCCCAGACCATGCTCCAGCGTGGAAAGCGCCAGGCTCTGGACCGGATCATCGACGTGGCATGCGGCGGCACGGGCCGGACCAGCTACGACATGGTGAAAAAGGCCTGTCACAAGCTCCAGCTGGATCCCCGGGACTTTCCGCCCGGTCCCCTGTACAAGGCCAAACCCCATCAGGGACCGGTATGGGTGTATTATTTTGCCTGGCTCTACAGCAACAAGGGGGTCATCCTGGGACGGCTCATCGGCCAGTCCCTCCAGAAGGAAGAAGTGCCTCCGGCTTTCGTACGGGTGATCCAGGCCGCCGGGCGTCTGGCTACGGTGCCGGAAAGGGCATAATTATTGATGAATTTTGAAAAATATGGTACCCTTAGAAAGGAATGTTGTATATCTTTGCACTGAGGGGGAGCCTTATGGAAAATTTCTGGATTGCGGCAGGGGCGGTGCTGCCTCTGATGATCTACATGGCCATCGGTCTTCTGGCCCGGCGGAAGTATCACTTCAATGAAAGTCATATTTCCAACTTCAACAAAATCGTCTTTGGTGTGTTCCTGCCCACCAACATGTTCTATTCGGTGTATTTCACCGACATTGGCAAGGTGATGCGGCCCGGGTTCGTGCTGTTTGCGGTGGGAGCCCTGCTGACGGTGTTTGTAACGGGCTGGGTGCTGGTGACCGCCCTGGTGAAGGACAACAAAAAGCGGGGGGCCATGATCCAGGCCTTTTACCGGAGCAATTTCATCCTGCTGGGGGTGCCCCTGGTGGAAAATCTCTACGGAACGGAAGCGGCGGCTGTGCCTCTGATGCTCTGCGCCATCATCATCCCCATCTACAATGTACTGGCGGTGTTCACCCTGGAAACTTTCCGGGGCGGCACCTTCAATCCGCTCCATATCCTGGCCGGGGTAGCCCGGAATCCCATGATCATGGGAGCGGTGGCCGGTCTTCTGTGCAAGCTGCTGCCCTTTCCGCTGCCCGTGGCCCTGCTGAAATGCATCAAGGCCATTGCCGGCAGCACCACTCCCTTTGCCCTGATCGTCCTGGGTGCTTCCTTTACCCTCCAGGGGGCCATCAGTGAAATCCGGGAACTGGCCTTTACGGTGACCGGCCGGCTGGTGATTGCTCCGCTGATCGTCATCGGGGGAGCCGTGGCCCTGGGCTACCGGCAGGTGGATCTGGCTTCTCTTATGGCCATGTCCGCCACCCCCTGCGCCGTGGCTTCCTTTGCCATGGCCCAGCAGATGGACAGTGACGGGGAGCTGGCCGGCAACTGCGTAATTTTCAGCTCGGCTCTTTCCTGTATCACCATGTTCCTCTGGGTGTTCATTACGAAAAATCTGGGACTGTTATGATCAAATTGAAAAATACACTCCAAAAATGATATACTATCTGTAAAGACAGTCTAAACAGGGAGGTCCCCAAAGATATGGTAAAAATCAATGCATCTTTATCCAAAGAAAAAAGGATCCTGAAAGCCGCGGAACAGGTGTTTTCCCACAAGGGATACACCCAGGCAACCCTGGATGAGATCATCCAGATCGCGGATACCGGAAAGGGGACTGTCTACAAATATTACAAGAACAAGGAAAATCTGTTCTATACCCTGGTGGAGGCCAAAAACAGGAAGCTGATGAAGGCCATGGAAACGGCCGTGGAGGAAGGGGAAACTTTTTCCGATCAGTTCCGGGGCTATGTGGAAGCGTTCCTGCATTTTTTGGAGAAGAATGAGACCCTGTGGTCGGTGATCCTGTTCGAACTGCTGAACCAGCAGGCCGGCTGGCGGCTTCTCTGGGATGAAAAGAAACAGGACTGGCGGCTGGATGTCCGGTGGGGCAAAAAGCCGGAAGAAAAGGATGTGGCCATGAAACGGCGGTATGCGGAGCTGATTTATGGGGAAATCCAGCTGCTCCAGGGCATTTTCCAGAAAGCCATCGACAGGCAGTATCTGAAGCCTCTTACAGATTTGCAGCTGATGAGCCAGAATTTCTATTTCAGTATTTTCATGCTCAGCAACCAGGGAGCCTTTACCAAAGAAAACCGGGAAAGGGTCGTGGATGGCATGATCGACCGGTTCCTGTACGGACACAAAGAAAAAACTGCCGCCCGGTAAGGGAGGCAGTTTTTTTGTGGCAGAATGGCGGGCGGCCGGGTGTGCCGCCCTGCGGACCCGATGAATATCATATCCACGGTCCCGTAGGGGCCGCACGCCGGGCGGCCCGGAATCCCGCACTTTCTTACAGACGGTGGGAGGAATTCAGCACATCCCGCATCTTGTGGGCCACCATCATCTTGATGGCTTCCCGGCCCTTGCCCAGATAGGAGCGGGGATCGAAATCTTCCGGATGTTCATACAGGTACTTCCGGATGGAGGCGGTCATGGCCAGACGCAGGTCGGTATCGATGTTGATCTTGCAGACCCCGTAGGTGCCGGCCTTTTTCAGCATGTCTTCCGGACAGCCCTGGGCACCGGCCAGTTTGCCGCCGTATTTGTTGCATTCTGCCACGAATTCCGGGATAACGGTGGAAGCTCCATGGAGCACCAGCGGGAACCCGGGAAGCATGTTGGTGATCTTTTCCAGACGGGCAAAATCCAGTTCCGGTTTGCCTTTGAACTTGTAAGCCCCGTGGCTGGTGCCGATGGCGATGGCCAGGGAGTCCACACCGGTCCGTTCCACAAATTCCACAGCCTGGTCCGGATCCGTATAGGTGGCGTCTTTGGTGTTGACCTTTACGGCATCTTCTACGCCGGCCAGTTTGCCCAGTTCGGCTTCCACCACGACCCCTTTGTTGTGGGCATAGTCCACCACCCGTTTGGTCAGTTCGATGTTTTCTTCAAAAGGATATTTGGAGCCGTCGATCATGACAGAGGTAAAACCGCCGTCCACGCAGGCCTTGCAGATATCGAAATCAGCGCCGTGATCCAGGTGCAGGGCAATGGGCAGACCGGTGTCTTCCATGGCGGCTTCCACCAGGTGCAGCAGGTAGCTGTGCTTGGCGTATTTCCGGGCCCCGGCGGATACCTGCAGGATCAGGGGAGATTCTTCTTCTTTGGCAGCATCCACAATGCCCTGGACGATTTCCATATTGTTGACGTTAAAGGCGCCAACGGCATAATGGCCTTCGTAGGCTTTCTTGAACATTTCTTTCGTGGTTACAAATGGCATGGTGAAACCTCCTTGAGTATCAGTTATTTTTTATTATACCATACTTTCCGGAAATCGGGCGGCAGGGGAGCGGTGATTTCCACCGGTCTGCCCGTAAAGGGTTCCCGGAAGGCCACCTTCCAGGCATGGAGATAATGGCGGCCGGGAGCCCCGGGGGTGCCGTAGAGGGTATCCCCCAGAAGGGGGTGGCCGGCGGCTGCCGCATGGACCCGGATCTGGTGGGTGCGGCCGGTTTCCAGCTGGAACCGGACCAGGGACAGGCCCTCCTTTTCGCCCAGTACCTGGTACCGGGTACGGGCAGGCTGTCCATCCGGATCCACCTGCCGTTCCACAATGGAACCGGGCCGGCGGCCGATGGGCCAGTCCAGGATCCCTGCCGGCTGTTCCCAATGGCCCAGGGTCAGAGCCAGATAGGTCTTTTCCAGCCGGTTCCGGGACAGCATATGGTGGAGACAGGCGTTTTTGGCAAAAAGCACCACTCCGGATGTTTCCCGGTCCAGCCGGGATACCGGATGGACGGCGCTGGAAATGTGATGGGTCTGGAAATACCAGGCCACCCGGCGGCTGAGAGCGGGAGTCCGTTCCTTTCCTGCATTGTGGGTCACCAGGCCGGCCGGTTTGTCCACAGCCAGATACAGCTCCGTTTCCTCCAGGATGGACAGGGGTGCTTCTTCCGGTTCCAGGGTGCAGGGTTCCGGCAGAAAGGTCCAGGCAACCCGGTCTCCCGGCTGGAGCAGCAGATCCCGCTGGATGATTTCCCCGTTCACCTGGAGGGCACCGGCGGCCTTCAGCTTCTTCCAGTAGGTGCCGGACAGGCCCTGGTCCCGGAGAAAGGATTTCAGTCGCTGGGGCAGGGCGGACGGGGCGAGACAAAGTTCCATTACAGCACCTTCTGGCCCAGGATGCAGGCCAGGATCCCGAAAAACAGGCTGAGCCCCATGTAGAGAGCTGCGGTGATTCCGGCTCCCTTATCCACCAGCTGCTGGCTTTCCAGGGCAAAAGAGGAAAAAGTGGTGAACCCGCCGCAGATGCCCACTTTGAGGAACAGGGCCAGCCGGGGATGGAGGGAGTTCCGGGCGGCCAGGGCCGTTACCAGGCCGATGAGAAAGGCACCGGCAATATTGATGAAAAAGGTCTTCAGGGGAAAGCCGCTGCTGTGGCTCAGGGGCAGCAGCCCGATGAGATACCGGCAGATGGCGCCGATACAGCCCCCCAGACCAACGATCAGACATTCAGTCATGGAAAAGTCTCCTTTGCATAGTCATACGGCATATTATACCATACTCAGTGCAAAGTGCAGAGTGCAGAGCACGGACGCTGAAAATCCAATGACCCATTGCGATGCCGTAGGGGCCGCACGCCGGTTGCCCCGCCAGATCTGGATTTCGTGGTGCTGATGGTGCTGCCGGTGGGGATTTTCTTCAACCTGCCCCTGATGCTGTTGTATGAAATCAGCCTGGGGCTGATCCGGGTGCTGATGAAGCGGTGAAGGCCCTGTCTTTCGGCACACTTCCATGCTATAATAATAACAATGCGGTTTGAGATGTTGCCTTAATAAAATGAATAGGTTGTCTTAGAAATAGAGTCTTCCTTTCAAGACTCTATTTCTGTAAGATGGAAGAAAACGAACCAGAAAGGATTTTCACATGCAGAATTCTGAAGATACAGCGAAACTGAAACTGCTCCAGGCCATCCTCCGGGACCTGGGCAGTGTGGCGGTGGCTTTTTCCGGAGGGGTGGATTCCACCTTTCTCCTGAAGGTGGCGCATGATACACTGGGAGACAAGGTACTGGCCGTAACGGCCCGTTCCTGTTCTTTCCCGGAACGGGAACTGAAGGAAGCCAAAGCTTTTTGTGAGAAAGAAGGGATCCGCCATCTGGTAGTGGATTCGGAAGAACTGTCCATTCCGGGCTTTTCCCACAATCCCACCAACCGGTGCTATCTGTGCAAACATGAACTGTTCGAAAAGATCCTGGAAGTGGCCAAAGAGAACCACCTGGCGGCTGTGGTGGAAGGTTCCAACCTGGATGACGAGGGCGATTACCGTCCCGGGCTCCAGGCCATTGCGGAACTGAAGATCGCCAGCCCCCTGCGCCGGGCGGGCCTGTACAAAAAGGAAATCCGGGCGCTTTCCAAAGAGCTGGGGCTCCCCACCTGGAACAAGCAGTCCTTTGCCTGCCTGTCCTCCCGGTTCGTCTATGGGGAAGAAATCACGCCCCGGCGGCTGGGTATGGTGGACAAGGCAGAACAGCTGCTGTTGGATATGGGCTTCCATCAGCTGCGGGTGCGGATCCACGGGGGGAACCTGGCCCGGATCGAAGTGATGCCGGAAGAACTCCGGAAAGTGCTGGATCACCGGCTGGAGATCACGGAAAAACTGAAGGGATACGGTTTTGCCTATGTGACACTGGACCTTCTGGGCTACCGGACCGGCAGCATGAATGAAACCCTGTCCCCGGAAAAGAAGGCCTGACCATGGAAGCGAAAGAGATCCTGGAAAAAGTCCGGAATGGAGAGATTTCCGTGGAAGCCGCGGAAAAATTCTTCCGGCAGAAGCCTTTTGACGACCTGGGCTTTGCCAAACTGGATACCCACCGGAAGATCCGTACGGGCTTTGGGGAAGTGGTGTTCTGCAGCGGAAAAAAGGATGAGCACCTGCAGCAGATTTTCCGGAAACTGGCGGAAGAGGAAGGCAATGTGCTGGGGACCCGGGCCAGCCGGGAACAATATGAACTGATCCGCGCCCTGTGTCCGGATGCGGTATATGACTCCCTGTCCCGCCTGGTGAAAATCATCCGGAAACCGGTGGAACTCCGGGGCTCCGTAGCAGTGTGCACGGCAGGTACGGCGGATATCCCGGTGGCGGAAGAGGCGGCCCAGACGGCGGAATTCTTCGGCAGTAAAGTGAACCGGGTCTATGATGTGGGAGTCAGCGGACTCCACCGGCTCCTGGCCAGCCTGGACCCCATCCAGGAAGCCAACTGCGTCATTGCGGTGGCGGGAATGGAAGGGGCCCTGCCCAGTGTGCTGGGAGGCCTGGTGAGCAATCCGGTGATCGCCGTCCCCACCTCCATCGGCTACGGGGCCAGCCTCCAGGGGATTTCGGCTCTTCTCACCATGCTCAACAGCTGTGCCAACGGCATTGCGGTGGTGAACATCGACAACGGCTACGGAGCCGGATACATGGCCACCCAGATCAACCGGCTGGCCTGCGGAAAGGAACGGTGACGGTATGGAAAAAATACTCTATCTGGAATGCAAAAGCGGCATCAGCGGGGATATGACCGTAGGGGCCCTGCTGGATCTGGGTGCGGATGAACAGGTGCTCCGGAAGGCCCTGGCCTCCCTGCCCCTGACCGGATATACGGTGGAAATCAGCCGGGTAAAGAAGGCCGGCCTGGACTGCTGTGACTTCCTGGTGCGGCTGGATGCAGAACACGAGAACCACGACCACGACATGGACTATCTCTACGGTTTTGCCCAAAACCGGGAAGAAGCCCTGGAAGGGGAGGGGCATCATGGCCACCATCATCATCACCATGACCATGAGCACCAGATGGCAGGGACGGAACCCCATCATGCCCATCATCATGAACACCGGGGCCTCCGGGACGTGCTGGATATCCTGTCTCAGGGAGACCTGACGGAAGGGGCCCACAACCTGGCAGTGAAGATCTTCACCATCCTGGGGGAAGCGGAAGCCAAAGCCCATGGCACCACCCTGGACCAGGTCCATTTCCACGAAGTGGGGGCCGTGGATTCCATTGTGGACATTGCCGCTGCGGCGGTATGCCTGGACAATCTGAGAATCCATGAAGCGGTGATCCCGGTGCTCAATGAGGGGACCGGCAGCGTCCGCTGTGCCCACGGCATCCTGCCCATTCCGGTGCCGGCGGTGGCCAGCATCGCCGCAGCCCATCATCTGCCCCTCCACATCATGCCCTTTGCCGGGGAATACGTAACACCCACCGGGGCGGCCATTGCAGCGGCCATCCGCACCCGGGACCATCTGCCGGAAACCTTTACCCTTGCCAAAGTGGGCCTGGGCGCGGGAAAACGGGAACAGGCCATGCCCAGCATCCTCCGGGCCATGGTGCTGGAGGTGCAGCCAGAAGAGGAACAATCTCCCTGGGAGGAGGATTCCATCTGGAAGCTGGAAACCAACCTGGACGACTGTACCGGGGAAGCCCTGGGCCGGGTAATGGACCGGCTTTTTGCCGCCGGAGCCCGGGATGTGCAGTATGCTCCCGTTTATATGAAGAAGAACCGGCCGGGCTGGCTGATCACCGTCCTGTGCAAAGAGGAACAGAGGAAGACCATGGAGGCCCTGCTGTTCCGGGAAACCACCACCATCGGGATCCGCCGGAGCCGGATGGAACGGAGCATTCTCCGACGCCGGGAAAAGACCGTGGAGACGGCTCTGGGACCGGTGGCCGCAAAGGAAGTGCAGGTGCCGGTGCTTTCTCCGGAAGGGTCCCCCACCGGAGAAACGGAAACCCGGCTGTATCCGGAAGCGGAATCCATGAGGGAATTGTGTACCCGTACCGGCCGCAGCTGGCAGGCAGTTTGGCAGCAGGTGCTGGGAGACCTGGCCCGGGCTGCCCAAAAGGAGGGCTGACCCATGCATATGGCGGATGCACTCCTTTCTCCCGGAATAGCCGGGGTGATGTACGTACTTTCAGGGACCGCGGCCTGTCTGGCGGCCCGGAAAGTAAAAAACAGTGAGGACCCGGCTCTGGTGCCGGAAATGGGGGTACTGGGGGCCTTTGTATTTGCCGCCCAGATGCTGAATTTTGCCATCCCGGGGACCGGCTCTTCCGGCCATCTGTGCGGGGGCATGCTCCTTGCAGCCGTAGTAGGCCCCTGGGGAGGCTTTCTGACCCTGATCGGGGTGCTGGTGCTCCAGTGCCTGGCCTTTGGGGACGGGGGCCTGCTGGCGCTGGGAGCCAATGTGTGGAACATGGCTTTTTACGGCTGCTTCATCGGGGGCGGACTGGTATGGCCTTTTCTGGTCCGCCGGGGAATGACCCGAAAACGCATCATCCTGGCCAGTATCCTGGGCAGTGTGGTGACCCTCCAGATGGGGGCTTTTTCCGTGGCGGCGGAAACCACCCTGTCCGGCATTGCGGAACTGCCTTTTTCCACCTTCCTCCTGCTGATGCAGCCCATCCATCTGGCCATCGGGCTGGTGGAAGGGATGATCACCGCCGCCGTGCTGGTGTTTCTCTATGAAAACCGTCCGGAACTGCTCCGGTCCCCGGCTGAACAGACGGATGCCCCAGCTGTGGGAAACCGGAAAAAAGTCCTGGGAGTCCTGACGGCTGCCGCCCTGTTCATGGGAGGGATCCTGTCCCACTTTGCTTCGGAAGATCCTGACGGCCTGGAATGGTCCCTGGCCCGGATCACCGGTTCCACCGAACTGGAAGGGACGGAGCAGGGCGTCCACGGGTTGACAGCCTGGTTCCAGAACCTGACGGCCCTGTTCCCGGATTACCAGGTGCCCGGTCTCAGTCCGGCTCTGGGCACGGCTCTTTCCGGAATCCTGGGCACCCTGGCCGTATTGGGCCTGGTGTGGGCGCTGGGCCGGAAGCTGCAGAAAGGAAGGACCCATGAAATCTCTGGACAGGGCCATTGAAGCCATCCATTGGCTGGATGACCTGGCTGCCCGGGACACCCTGCTGACCCGGCTGTTCCCTCTGGCCAAGCTGGCCGCCCTGTTCCTGTATCTGGGATTTTTGACCAGCCTGGAGAGAGGGGCGCTGCTTTCCGGGCTGCTGATGCTTTTGCCCCTGCCTGTGCTGTACCGGGCGGGGAAGATTCCCTTCCGGATCGCTTTCCGGCAGGCACTGCCGGCGGTGCTGCTCCTTGCCGGGCTGGGACTGGTGAACCTGATCTATGTCCAGGCTCCGCCGGTTCCGGTGGGACCGTTCCGGATCGGCGCCGGAACCGCCGCCTTCCTGGTTCTGGTACTGAAGGGACTGGGCTGCGTGCTGGCCGGGTATCTGCTCTTGGCCACTACCGGCATGGAACGGCTGGCCTGCGCCCTCCAGAAACTGCCCCTGCCCCGGGTGCTGATCGTTTCCACCCTGCTCACCTGGCGATACCTGGTGCTGCTGCTCCAGGAAAGCCGGCGCATGGAACAGGCCTTCCATCTCCGGGCTCCGGACAGCCGGGGAATTCCCTGGAAAATCGCCGGCAGCCTGCTGGGCCTGCTGTTCCTCCGGAGCCTGGACCGGGCCCGGTCCGTCTACGAAAGCATGGAGCTCCGGGGCTTCCGGGGCCGTTTCCCGGAAACGGGAAAAAAGGGGAATCCCGGAGGCAGCATCCTGCTGCTGGTCCTGACCCTGGCCTGGTGCCTTCTGTGCCGGTTCCCGGGGTGAAATTCATCCAATCTGATCATCGTATGCTGCTGCGGAAGGAGTCCTGCCCATGTCTGCCATTCTTGCCCTGTCCCATATCCGGTTCTGCTATATCCTGCCGGGGCCTGAAAAACCAACGGTTCCCGTATTCCAGGATCTGTCCTTTGCCCTGGCACCTGGAGAAAAAGTGGGGCTTATCGGCTGCAACGGGGTGGGGAAGTCCACCCTGCTGAAACTGGTCATCGGGCTTCTGCCCCTCCAGGAAGGGAACATGGAGGTATGCGGCCTCCCCATGGACCGGAAAAATCTTCCGGAAATCCGGAAAAAGGCCGGGTACGTGTTCCAGGATTCGGAAAGCCAGCTGTTCCTGCCTACGGTGGAAAGCGATGTATCCTTTGGCCTGCGGAATGCCGGAGTGCCAGGGGAAGAAGCAGCCCGGCGCACGGCGGAAGCCCTGAAAAAAGTGGGGATGGAAGGGCTGGCCCGGCGGCAGATCTACCGGCTTTCCGGAGGACAGAAAAAGCTCACCGCCATTGCCGGCCTTTTGACCCGGGAACCGGAGCTTTTGCTGCTGGATGAACCCTCTGCTGCCCTGGACCCCCGAAACCGGCGGAAACTGGCAGAAATCCTCCGGCAGCTGTCCTGCGCCCAGCTCATCGCTTCTCACGATTTGGATTTCATCTGGGATACCTGTGACCGGGTGATCCTGCTGTCGGAGGGAAGGATCCAGCAGGATGGGGCAGCCCGGGAAGTATTGTCCAACCAGACCCTGCTGGAAGCCTGTGGCCTGGAACTCCCCCTGCGTCTGCAGAAGGGCATCTGAAACCGGGCAAAGGACCCAGGAAACCGCATCCCAACAGGTCGTGACTGTAACCGGTTCCGTAGGGGCTGCACGCCGGGCAGCCCGCCAAATTCGCCGATTCGTTGAACATTTTACAGGGAAACCGACCTGTGCACTTTTCTTGATGAAAAAAGGAGGAAAAAGAAATGAAACTTGCCGTAACTTACAACCCGGAAAACGGAGAAATTTTCCAGCATTTTGGCCGGACGGAAACCTTCAAGGTCTATGACCTGGCAGATGGGAAAATCCAGAAAGCAGAAGTGTGCAGCACCCAGGGCCAGGGCCATGGAGCGCTGGTGGGCGTACTCCAGCAGCTGGGAGCGGAAGCCGTCATCTGCGGCGGTATCGGCGGCGGAGCCCAGGAGGGCCTGAAAAAAGCCGGCATTGCTTTCTATGGAGGCTGCAGCGGCCAGGCAGACCAGGCGGTGGAAGATTTCCTGGCAGACAAGCTCCAGTATCAGGAAGACATCCGGTGCGATCACCACGGTGAACACCACGAAGGCGGCTGTCATCATTGAGCAAAGAAACAGGGACCTGTTGCATGCAGCAGGTCCTTTATGGTATTATGAAGAAAAATTCTTGATTACGATTCTTTCCACAGGAGGACCATGATGAAAGCCAAGATGATTCTGACTGCCCTTTTTGCGTCCGCCGTTCTTCTTGCAGCAGGATGCGGAGGCTCTTCCGGCGGGGCCCAGACCAATGCCCCTGCTTCTTCCCAGGCCTCTGCCCAGAAGGCCGCGGCCCCCGGCTTTACCCTGAAGGAACCAGCCGGTCCGGAACGGACCGTCCAGCCCGGTGACGGCAAAGTGTATGTGATCAATTTCTGGGCCACCTGGTGCCCGCCCTGCCGGAGCGAAATGCCGGAGCTGAATACCTTTGCCCAGAAACACAAAGAAAAAGTCCAGTTCTATGGAGTGAATCTCCAGGAAGAAGGGGACAAGGTCCAGGGTTTCCTGAAGGACAACGGCTACACCATGCCGGTGCTCCTGGACCAGGAAGGAAAAGCCGCCACCCTGTACAAGGTCCGGGTGATTCCCACCACGGTGATCCTGGATGAAAAGGGGAATATCCTCCAGCGCCATGAAGGGGTGATTACCGCCCAACAGCTGGAAACGCTCCTGAAAGGAAAGCTCTGATGGGCTCCCTGACCCTGGGTGCTGCTTTCGGCGCCGGCTTCCTGTCCTTCCTTTCTCCCTGCGTCCTGCCCATGCTGCCCACCTTCCTGCTGCTCTTGGCCGGATCCGGGACAGAAAAAGAACAGGGAAGGGGAGGGCTGCTCCTGAACACCCTGGCCTTCCTGGGCGGTTTCACCCTGGTATTCCTGACCATGGGTGCCACGGCCACCCTGGTGGGCCAGCTGGTGCTCCAATACTGGAAAGTGCTGGAAAAACTGGCGGGAGCGCTGCTGATCCTGCTGGGTCTGTTTTTAAGCGGCCTGTGGACGCCCCTGTTCCTGCTCCGGGACCGGCGGCCTTTCCTGCAGCAGAAAAAGCAGGGAGTCCTGGGTTCCTTCCTGCTGGGCGCGGCTTTTACCTTGGGCTGGACTCCCTGTACCGGCCCCATCCTTACCGGCATCCTGATGGCCGCCGGCAGCCGGCAGACCGTACAGGAAGGTGTGTTTCTGCTGCTGGCCTATGCCCTGGGCTTCTGTGTGCCGTTCCTTTTGGCGGCTCTTTTCTGGGAAAAGATCGGCCCCCATCTGCGCCGGCATTATGCCTGGCTGCCCCGGATCCAGAAGATCCTGGGCCTGTTCCTGGTGCTGTTCGGCCTGCTCATGATCAGCGGCATGGCCCTGCGGGTGATGGCGGTTTTGGCAGGATAGGGAAGGGGGCTGTTGCCCGGGCAACAGCCCCTGTCAACTGACAGCTGTCAACGGTCAGCAGCCGATGGAAATCAATTTTTGCAAATTGAATTTAACACTGACTGCAATATTCTCTGTTTTCAGATTTCTTTCGTTTTGGAGTATGCTATAATAGATTTACAGTATACTGTTGAAGGATAGGATACAGTTTTCCCTGTTTTGTTTTTCCAAAGGAGGTTGATTGTTATGGATGGAGTCCAAAAGAAAAAGGGAATGCCTCTGGCCGGGCAGATTTTCATTGCCCTGATCCTGGGCATCATTGCCGGCCTGGCCCTTCAGGGCAATGTGAAATTTGCCGTTACCTACATCAAACCATTCGGGACGATTTTTCTGAATCTTGTGAAATTCATCGTAGGGCCCATTGTCCTGTTTTCCATTATGGCAGGGGTGGTATCCCTCAGTGATATCCGGAAACTGGGCTCCATCGGTGGCATTACCCTGGTCTATTACTTTTTTACCACTGCCATTGCCACCACCATCGGGCTGATCATCGCCAACAGCTTCAAGCCCCTGTTTCCGGTGCTGTCCACGGCGGATCTGGCCTTTAAGGTCAAAAATGCCAGCCCCGGGCCCATGAAAATGCTGGTGGATCTGTTCCCTTCCAATTTTCTGGCTCCGCTGACCAGCGCCAATATGCTCCAGGTCATCGTCATGGCCCTTTTGATCGGGATTGCCATCATCGCCCTGGGAGAGAAGGGAGAAAAGGCGGCCGCTTTCATCAATACCTGGAATGATGTATTCATGAAAGTCATGGAAATGATCCTGGCCCTGTCTCCCATCGGGGTATTCTGCCTGCTGTGCCCGGTGATTGCCCAGAACGGGACGGCGGTGATCGGCTCCCTGGCCAAGGTGATCCTCTGTGCCTACATTGCCTACGCCCTCCATGCCATCCTGGTCTATTCCATGGCTGTCCGGGCCATCGGAGGCATGAGCCCGCTGAAATTCTTCAAAGGGATGATGCCGGCCATGCTGTTTGCCTTTTCCAGCGCCTCTTCCGTAGGGACACTTCCCATCAACATGGAATGTGCCAACAAGCTTGGAGCCTCCAGGGAAGTCACCAGTTTTGCCCTGCCTCTGCGGGCAACCATCAACATGGATGGTACGGCCATCTATCAGGGGGTCTGCGCCGTATTCATCGCATCCTGCTACGGAATCGACCTGACCCTGCCCCAGATGCTCACCATTGTGGTCACTGCCACCCTGGCTTCCGTGGGGACGGCCGGTGTGCCGGGGGCCGGGATGATCATGCTGGCCATGGTACTGGCTTCGGTGAACCTGCCGGTGGACGGCATTGCCCTGGTGGCCGGTGTGGACCGGATCTTCGATATGGGCCGGACCACCCTGAACATCACCGGTGACGCCTCCTGTGCCATTATCGTGACCCATTTGCTGGATAAGAAGAGGAAATAAGGGGGCTGCTGACTGCTGACTGTTGACCGCTGACAAAAACAAGGGGGATGTGGTGCACGCACTGTGCAGCATCCCCCTTGTTTTCACGCAAAATGACGTACCCGCAGTTTGATGCCGCAGCTTTCCGCCACAGAAGAACGCCGGATAAAAGGAACGGTTTGAAAAATTCTGGGGCGGAACCGTGTCTCCCCCGGGCTTTTATCCACACTATTTTACATAATATATATTATTGGACGTAAATTTTCTGGAAAACCAGAGATCTCGATTTGTCCAGAAACTGAGATTTTTCCCGGTATTTCCTTTGGGATCCTTCTTTCAGGACCGGGTTCCCGATCCGGCCGGGTCATTTTTCTGCTGATGCACCGGCCCTGGATTTTATTTTCATACTTCGGGATTTGGCCATACTCTTTAGGATTTATCCATACGGATTCACGGCTTGCACCTGGCTGGATTCCTGATTTTCTTCCAGGTTCCTGTTTCCTTTCTAAACACTCGTTTGACACACAATTGTTTTCCTGTTATACTTATTCTAATTAGATTGGACTCTTGTACCACAAATCCATCCTGTTCAAAGGAGATTTATACCATGACTGATACAGAAATGACGACGGATACGGAACAAAAGAAACCCTCCCGCTCCCATGGGATCAATGCCCGGCAGAGCCAGATCCTCGATTTTATCCGGCAGTACATCTTCACCAACGGCTATCCCCCTTCTGTGCGGGAAATCGGCAGTGCTGTGGGTCTGTCTTCCAGTGCTTCCGTCCACAACAACCTGAAAAAGCTGGCGGAAGCCGGTTTTGTCAGCTGGGATCCGGAAAAGCCCCGTACCTACGGGCTCCGGGAAGAAATCAGCTGGCGGAAGAAAAGCATGGTTCCGGTGCCTCTGGTGGGCGCTGTCCACGCAGGTGATCCCATGCTGGCTGTGGAAAACATCGAAGACACCTACCCCATCCCCCTGGATCTCATCGGCTGCAAGGAAGATGTGTTCATGATGGTGGTGGAAGGAGACAGCATGAAGAATGCCGGGATCCTGGACCATGATTATGTATTTGTCCGGAAACAGAATTATGCCACCAACGGGGATATTGTAGTGGCCCTCCTCAACGGGGAAGAAACCACCATCAAACGGTATTTCCGGGAACTGAAACAGATCCGTCTCCAGCCGGAAAATGATGCCTACCCTCCCATTGTGGGCACCGACAACATCGAAATCAAGGGAAAAGTCATTGCGGTATTCCGTACTTTATAAAGGTTGATGCCTTCCATAGGGCAAATTCCTTTCAGACGCTCAAATCTTTGATTTGAGCGTTTTTCTTTGGCTTTGCCATCCCCAGTATAGCACGCATATGAAAAACAGCCTCTGAAGCGAAATTCAGAGGCTGTTTTTTGCTTTCTTATTTTTGCTTTTCCATAATCTGCCGGGCAGCGGCCATCACGGCGATCCGGCCGTGTTCAAAGGTCAGGCCCCCCTGCATGAACACCTTGTAGGGTGCCCGCATGGGTCCGTCGGCGCTCAGTTCGATGGAAGCCCCCTGGACGAAGGTACCGGCGGCCATGATGATGTCATCCTGATAGCCGGGCAGCGGAGAGGGGACCGGCGTCACATGGGCATCGATGGGCGAATGGGCCTGGATGGCTTCACAGAAGGCACAGAGATTTTCCGGAGTCTTCAGGGTGATGGTCTGGATAATGTCACTGCGTACATCATCGGGCAGCGGGGACACTTCAAAGCCCAGGGACTGGAAAACGGAAGCAGCGAACATGGAGGTCTTCACCGCCTGGAGAGCTACATGGGGAGCCATAAAGAGCCCCTGATAGAATTCCCGGGCCGTATCCCCCAGGGTGCAGCCCATTTCACCGCCCAGGCCGGGAGCAGTGAGCCTGTAGGAAGCCTGTTCCACCAGATCCTTTTTGCCTACAATGTAGCCGCCGGTGGGAGCAAAGCCGCCCCCCAGGTTCTTGATCAGGGACCCGGCCATCAGATCGGCCCCCACTTCCGTAGGTTCCTTGTCCTCAATGAATTCCCCGTAGCAGTTGTCCACGAAGCAGATGATGTCTGGACGGACCTTCTTCACCGCCTGGCAGATCTCTCCGATTTCCCCTACAGTCAGGGTCTTCCGTTTGCTGCTGTAGCCGCAGGACCGCTGGATGTGGACCAGACGGGTCTTGGGGGTGATGGCAGCCAGGAGGGCAGGGATGTCCGGATGGTCCCCTTCCATGGGGATTTCCTTGTAGGTGACTCCCAGGTCCACCAGAGAGCCGGGAGTCTTCACCGGATGGCCGATAATGGTCTGCATGGTGTCGTAGGGTTCCCCGGTGGCTCCGATCATTTCATCCCCGGGATGAAGATTCCCCAGAAGGGCCACAGCCAGAGCGTGGGTGCCGGATACGAACTGGGAACGGACCAGGGCGGATTCCGTCTTGAAGATATCCGCATAAATCAGGTCCAGCTGGTCCCGGCCCATGTCAGAATAGCCATAGCCGGTGGTGGGCTTCAGGTAAAAATCGGCCACCTGGAACTTGGCAAAGGCGTCCAGCACCTTTTTGGTGTTCACCAGGGCCGCGGCTTCATGGCTTTTGGTATGCTGGGCAACGGTGTCCAGTGCTTTCCGTTCGATTTCATCCCATTGTATATCCATTGGAATTGATTTCCTCCTTAATTGCTTGATTAATTGATGCTTTTATTTCCGGACATAGGGGGCCAATTTCTCTCCCAGGCCCTTGTCCATCCGGGCCCGGATCAGGATCCCGGTTTCCCCGTAGGTTTCCGAAAGGACCTGGGCCTCTTCATGGAGCCGGGCGGCCAGCCTGCTTTCCCCATAGGGAATGGACAGTTCCAGTTCCACCCGGTCCTGCCCTAAAAGCCGGGCCAGGTTTTCCAGCAGTTCCGGTACCCCTTCTCCCGTACGGGCGGACAGGCACAGGGCGTCCTCTTCCTGTTCCAGCCGGTGCCGGAGGCCTTCGTGCTGGGTCAGCCGGTCCACCTTGTTGTACACGGTGAGAATGGGCTTTTCAGTGACTTCCAGTTCCTGGAGCACCTGGTACACCGCCTCTGACTGTTCCCGGTACAGCTCGTGGGAGCAGTCGATTACATGGAGCAGCAGGTCCGCATCCTTCACCACTTCCAAGGTGGATTTGAAAGCGGCCACCAGCTGATGGGGCAGCCGTTGGATAAACCCTACGGTATCCGTCAGGGTGCAGTGGCTCCCATCCGGAAGTTCCAGTTGCCGGGTGGTAGGGTCCAGGGTGGCGAACAGCTGATCCTGGGCATAGATGTCCGAATGGGTCAGGGTGTTCAGCAGGGTGCTTTTACCGGCGTTGGTGTACCCCACCAGACACACCTGCTTCACTTCATTCTTGCTCCGGGCCCGCTGCTGCTGCCGGCGGTTGCCCTTCATCCGACGGATCTGATCTTCCAGGAAAGCGATCCGGTCCCGGATCCGCCGCCGGTCCACTTCCAGCTTGGTTTCCCCGGGCCCCCGGGTACCGATGCCGCCCCCCAGACGGGACAGGCTGGTGCCCTGGCCCATGATCCGGGGCAGCATGTACTGGAGTTGGGCCAGTTCCACCTGGAGCTTCCCTTCACTGGTCCGGGCCCGTTTGGCGAAAATGTCCAAAATCAGCCCGGTCCGGTCGATGATCCGGACCCCCAGGGCCCGTTCCAGGTTCCGCTGCTGGGCCGGAGACAGTTCGTCATCAAAGATGCACAGGTCGATGTCTTCCTGCTGGGCAAACAGGGACAGCTCCTGAACCTTCCCTTTCCCGATGAAGAACACCGGGTCCGGTTTGGGCCGGGACTGGACGAATTTGCCGATGACTTCCGCACCGGCGGTTTCCGCCAGCTGGGCCAGTTCCTCCACGGAATCCTGGGCGGTCCACCGGGAGGCCGTATCCCCCCAGGCCAGGGAGATCAGCATGGCCCGTTCCGGTCCTTCCGCCAGGTTGTGGCCCCGGGACCGTTTGGCCAGGATCTTTTCCACTGTGTGGAGCACATTCCCAAAGGGCATGGCCGCCACATCCTTCACCTTGAAGGGGCCGAATTCCTGGAGCACCGGCTGCTGATCCTCATCCAGATCCGTAATCATCCCGAAGCTGAGGAGAGGCTGGCTGGAGGGATTTTCCCAGGCCATGGCGGCCATGGCATCGAACCGCAGGTCCCGGAGGGCGGACAGATCCACCCGGCTGAGCCGGGGTGCCCCGGAGGGATGGGTGTGGATACAGGCCACCCCGCAGAGCCGGTTCTGGCTTCGGCGGGAATCGGTGCCCGGCAGCTCCACATGGCTGTCGCTGCCTACGGCCACCGCCGTCACCTGGCCCTTCCGGTCCACATAAATGGAGATTTCCCGGTTGATGGCTTCCGTCAAATCCCGCAAAACAAGGGCCAACTCCTCACTGATCAGTTGGCCCTCGTCCGCTCTCAGCTCATAGATCCCTTCCAACTGGGTGAGGACCTGTTTTTTCAGGCCCTCCGTCTTTCCGTAGATCGTTTGAGTCATAGGAGAACTCCTTTTGGTATTATACCCGTGCTTTGGCAGGCTCCATGTTCACCCGGCAGCCCCGGATGGTGTTCCGGTGCATCACTGCCAGGACTTTTTCCGCATGTTCCATGGGCACTTCCACAAAGCTGAATTTGTCATAGATGCTGATCCGGCCAATGCTCCGAGCAGGGATTTCCGCCTCGATGGCAATGCTCTGGACAATATCCCGGACCGTGACCCGGCTGGAACGGCCGATATTCACGAACAGCCGCACCATCCCCGGTTTGGCACCGGTGTTGGCCAGGGCATCCGGCAGGGAACCTTCCTCTTCCGGTTCTTCCAGGGCTTTGGCCCCTTCCTGCATGAACTTCAGGGCAGCAGCGGCGATATCCTGGACATCATAGTCCTTTTCCAGGGTTTCCACAATGGGCAGATAGTCCTGATACCGGTCCTGTTCCAGGATGGTCTGCATCTTGGATACAATCTGTTCCCGCTGCCGTTCCAGCACGCTGGCGTCGGTGGGCAGGGTGCCCCGGATGATTTTGGTCTTGATGCTCCGTTCAATCAGCTTCAGCTGACGGAATTCCCGGGGAGTGATGAAGGTAAGAGCCACACCGGTGTTCCCGGCACGGCCGGTACGGCCGATCCGGTGCACGTAGCTTTCGCTGTCACTGGGCACGTCGAAGTTCACCACATGGGTGATGTTGTCGATATCCAGCCCTCTGGCCGCCACGTCGGTGGCTACCAGGATGTCCACCTGGCCGCTGCGGAACTTTTTCATGACCCGGTCCCGCTGGTTCTGGCTCAGGTCCCCGTGGAGGCCCTCCGCTTCGTAGCCCCGGGTGGCCAGGGCGATGACCAGTTCATCCACGCCTTTTTTGGTCCGGCAGAAGATGATCATCTTGCAGTCGTCGGTGGTGTCCAGGATCCGGCACAGGCCGTCCACCTTGTCCCGGGTTTCATAGTAGTACTGGTCGATGGTGGGCGCAGTGACCACTTCTTTGTGGATGGCCACCATCTTGGGGGTACGCATGTATTTCTTGCTGATGCTCAGGATGGGCCGGGGCATGGTGGCGGAAAACAGCATGGTCTGCCGCTCTGGGGGAACGTTTTTGATGATGTTTTCCATATCGTCCACAAAGCCCATGTCCAGCATTTCGTCGGCTTCATCCAGCACCAGGAAGTTCACGTATTCCAGGTCGATGGTGCCCCGGCGGATATGGTCCAGGAGACGGCCAGGGGTCCCAATGACCACCTGGATGCCCCGTTTCAGGCTGCGGATCTGCCGTTCGATGGGCTGGCCCCCGTATACCGGCAGTACCCGGATCCGTTTGGTCCGGCCAATCTTGCTGATTTCGTCCGCCACCTGGATGCACAGTTCCCGGGTGGGGCTCATGACAAGGGCCTGGATGTGCCGGTCCTTTTCGTTGATCTTCTGGATGATGGGGATCCCGAAGGCGGCGGTCTTGCCGGTACCGGTCTGGGCCTGGCCGATCAGGTCGTCTCCTTCCAGAGCCAGGGGGATAGCCCCCTTTTGGATGGGAGAGGGTTCTTCAAAACCCATTTCCTTCAGGGCTGCCAGGATCTTCCGGTCCAGGTTCAGATCTTCGAAGGAAGTGATTTCCGGTTTGGCAGTTTCCGTTGTTTCCACCGGTTTCTTTTCCATTTCTGTGGTTTCAGTCATAATTTCTCCTTATCTTGTACAGGAGCGTTACAGCTCCTTCACCCGGTCCATGGCCAGAGACAGTGCATTCATGGCCGCCCGGAGTTTGATGGTGGTCCGGGCCGCCTTGAACCGGCATTCCAGGACTTTGGTTCCGTTTTTATCCGCTGCACCGATGTACACCAGGCCCACCGGCTGGGTGGGGGTCCCCCCTCCCGGTCCGGCGATCCCGGTAATGCTGATGCCCAGATCCGTTCCGATTCTTTCCCGGATCCCCTGGGCCATTTCCCGGGCAGTCTGTTCGCTGACGGCGGTGTATTTGTCCAGGGTTTCCTGTTTCACCCCCAGCAGCCGGTGCTTTACGTCATTGGTATAGGAGACCACCGACCCCATGAGATATTCCGAGCTTCCGGGAATATCCGTCACCAGACTGGAGGCCAGGCCTCCGGTGCAGGATTCGGCAAAGGCGATGGTCAGATGTTTTTCTTTCAGCCGTTTGCCCAGGGCTTCCGGCAGGGTTTCGTAATCCACTCCGTAGATGTACTCACCCAGCACTTCCCGGATCTTTTCCTCGATGGCCTGGTTCATGGCTTCCGCCTTTTCCAGGGTATCGCTTTTGGCGGTGATCCGGATGATGATTTCTCCCTTCCGGGCATAGAGGGCAATGGTGGGGTTGGTCTGGGCCATGATGATGGCATCCAGCTTTTCCGCCACCATGGATTCCGTCAGTCCCCGGAGATGCAGCACCCGGGAATGGATGATTCCCTGGACCGCATAGCTTTTCCGGAGATAGGGCATCACCTGCTGACCGAACACGTGGGTGGTTTCCGCCGGAGGCCCCGGCAGCATGATGATCAGTTTGTGGTCCGGAGTCCAGACCCCGATTCCCGGTGCCGTGCCCACTTCGTTGTTGAATACCACGGCCCCTTCCGGGATCATGGCCTGCTTTTTGTTGTTGTCCGTCATGACCACATGCCGGGCAGCAAAATACCGGGTCAGCTTGTCCAGCCAGAAGGCACTGGGCACCAGAGGCAGATCCAGGTACCGGGCCACCATTTCCTTGGTGATGTCCCCCCGGGTGGGCCCCAGGCCCCCGGTGGTGATGATGATGTCCGCCCGCTTCAGGGCAATGGCCAGCACTTCCAGCAGCCGGTCCCCGTTATCCCCGATGGTGGTCTGGTACAGCACGTTGAACCCGGCATCATTGAGCATCCGGGACAGATACTGGAAGTTGGTATTCACAATATCGCCCAGGAGCAGCTCCGTGCCCGTATTGATGACTTCAACATTCACAGGAAATCACTCCTTTTCCAACTGCCCCACCGCTTCGTAGGTGAAGCCCTGGCTGATCCGGACTTTCACAAAATCCCCGGGGTTCAGGGAAGCCGCCTCTTCCACGTAAATCTTCCCGTCGATGTCCGGGGCTTCTGCATAGCTGCGGCCCACGGCCAGGTTGGGATCTTCCTCATCCTTGCCTTCGATGAGCACTTCCAGCACTTTCCCTTCCCGTTCCTGCTGGATCTCTTCGGAGATCTCCGCCTGGAGGCTCATCAGGGCATGGTACCGGTCCTGCTTTACTTCTTCCGGGATCTGGTTGGGCATAGCCCCGGCTTCCGTACCTTCTTCCTGGCTGTAGGTGAACACCCCGGCACACTGGAACCGTTCTTTTTTCACGAAATCCAGCAGTTCCTGGAACTGTTCATCGGTTTCTCCCGGGAAGCCCACAATGAAAGTGGTCCGCAGGCAGATGTCCGGCATCCGTTTCCGGAGTTTGGCCAGGAGCTCTTCCACCTGTTCCCGGGTATCTCTCCGGTGCATGGTGTGGAGCAGGCTGTTGCTGGCATGCTGCAGGGGCAGGTCCACATAATTGCACACCTTGTCACACTGAGCCATGGTTTCGATCAGTTCGTCGGTGAAGGAATCAGGATAGCAGTACAACACCCGGATCCATTTCAGGTCAGGGATGGTGTTCAGATCCCGGAGCAGTTCCGACAGACGCAGTTTGTGGTACAGGTCGATGCCGTACTGGGTGGTGTCCTGGGCCACCAGGATCAGTTCCCGGACGCCCTGGCTCACCAGATCCCGGGCTTCCTGGAGGACTTCCTCATAGGGACGGCTCCGGTAAGGGCCCCGGATCTTGGGGATGGCACAGTAGGAACACCGGTTGTTGCAGCCTTCGGCAATCTTCAGATAGGCCGTATACTGAGGGGTGGTCAGCACCCGTTTGGCCTTCTGGGTGTATTTTTGCGGAGGCTTCAGCAGGGTGAACCGTTCTCCCGCTTCCACCCGGTCGATGACGCTGCCGATCTGGTCGTAACATTCGGTTCCGATGATGGCATCCACCTCCGGCAGGTCTGCGAACAGTTCATCCGCATACCTCTGGCCCAGGCACCCGGTGACGATCAGCTTCCGATGGGGCTCATCCTTTTTGTATTCCGCCATCTGGAGGATGGTGTTGATGGATTCTGTTTTGGCACTTTCAATGAAGCCGCAGGTGTTGACGATGATCACATCCGCATGGGTGGGGTCATTGGTAATGGTCCACTGGCGCTCTTTGATGAGCCCCATCATCACTTCCGAATCCACCAGGTTCTTGGGACACCCCAGGCTGACTACTCCGATTTCCAATCTGTTCTCCTTCCTTATTTCGCCTTGAACGTACGGGTCACTACGCCCCATTCCTTGGAGCCGTAGGGTACTTCTTTTCCGTTGACAGTGATCACTACATCCCGGATGCTGCCCACATTGACGGAAATGCTCTTGCTCCCTTTGTAGGTACGGGTGGATCCTTTGGGCACCGTAGCCGCTTCCACCTGTTTCCCGTCAATGGTGGTCTGGGTCCAGACCGGTTTCTTGTAGGTGACCACCACCGTGACCCCGTTGCCCTTGCCCAGGGTCTTTTCATCCCCTTTGGACTCTTCTTCTTCCTTCTTGGGCTGGGCCTCGGCGGCTGCTTGTTTTTCTTTCTCGCTCTTTTCCGAAGAGTGGTCGGATTTCACTCCATCGGTGATGTTGGTGGTAGCCTTCAGGTCCGGAGTGGTTTTCCCGCCGAACACGAAATAGGCCATGACCACGGTGAATACGGCCAGGCAGGCCACAAACACCCCGGTGAACACCTTGAAGCTGAAGGCGGGAGTCTTGCTGTCTGCCCCGCCGGCGGCTCCGTATTCTTCCCCGGCTTCGTCTTCCGGAACGGTTTCATAGAGATTTTCGTCGATGAAATCCCGGATCCGGTCCAGGACACCTCCCACTTTGGCTTTGCTGGCGTCCAGGGCTTCTTCCATGTTTTCCCGGTTCAGCGCCGTTTCCACCTTTTTCAGGGCTTCCTTGGGGCTTTCATGGGATTTTTTGGGTTCCGTCCCCTTTCCTGCCGGTTTTTTCCCAACCGCAGCAGCCTGGGCCCCTTTGGCAGCCGGCTTCTCCGGCTGGGGAGCTTTCTTTTCTCCGGTTTTGTCCAACCGTTTGGCAGTCTCTTCCCCCTTGGGAGCTTCCGGCTTCCCGGTTCCAGCTACTGGCTGGGCAGCCTTGGGTCCGGGGGCCGTTTGGGGTTCCGGACCTGCCGCCTCCTTCGCTGCTTCCGGCTTTGTCGGTGCGGCCTGGGCCGACGGTTTCACCGGTTTCATCACCTGGGTGGCTTCCATGGCTTCCTTTTTCCGCTTCTGGGGAGCCTGGGCTTCCTGAGCGGTCCGACGGCTGTTTCCATAGCCCACCGGCTCCATATCCTTCAGGGCCTGGACCTTGTCAAAAGGTTCCGGAGCCTGAGAGGATTCCGTTTTGGGAGATGCCGGCTGAGGCACCGGGGGCTCCGTTTTTGCCTGCTTCTTTCCGGCAAAGGTTTCCGGACGCAGGATAATGGTATCGGAACTTTTCGGCAGCTCCGGCTGGGGTACCAACGGTTCCGGCGACTTCAGGATCTTTTCCGGTTCGCTGCCGGTCCGGTAGGCCTCCACAAGGCCGTTGCCGTCCAGGCCCAGATAGTTCCCGTAGTTCCGGAGAAAGCCCCGGATGAACACATCCCCCGGAATCTTGTGGAAATCTCCCTCTTCCAGGGCTGCCAGATAGGGTTCCCGGATGCCGGTATGTTCGGCAACCTGTTCCAGGGTCAGATGTTTGGCTTCCCGGTGCTGCTGTAAATAGGTTCCAATTTTGTTTTTCATGGTACAACCTCACTTTTAGACGGGGTAGAGCGGCGCAGGCAGGAGAATCACGGTTCTTCCTGCTTCAGCCCTTTGGTGAAGAACTTTTCTTTGATGGTGGCGGGGCTCATAATGAGCGGCCTTGGCTTGCTGCCGTCCGCCGGTCCTATGATGCCCTTTTCTTCCATGGCGTCCACCAGCCGTGCCGCCCGGGTGTACCCGATCCGGAACTTCCGCTGGAGCATGGACGAGGATGCCTGCTGGGTGGCCATGACCAGCTCCACCGCATCCTGGAAAAGTTCGTCTTCCTCGCTGTCTTCCCCTTTCTTTTCCTCTTCCGCCCCATTGAGCTTCTGAGTGGTCACTTCACTGGAATAGGAGGTGGGTATGGCTTCCGCCTTGATGAAATCCACCACCCGGTTCAGTTCGTCGTCGGCAATAAAGGCCCCCTGGACACGGATGGGTTTGTTGGCTCCCGTAGGGAAGAACAGCATGTCCCCCCGTCCCAGGAGTTTTTCCGCACCGCTGGCGTCCAGGATGGTCCGGCTGTCGATCTGGCTGGAAACCGTAAAGGCAATCCGGGAAGGGATATTGGCCTTGATGGTCCCTGTGAGCACGTCCACCGACGGCCGCTGGGTGGCCAGGATCAGATGGATCCCGGCAGCACGGGCCTTCTGGGCCAGCCGCAGGATAGCATCTTCCACGTCCACTGCAGCCACCATCATCAGGTCGGACAACTCGTCGATGATCACCACTATGAAGGGCAGCTTTTCTCCCGGCTGCACATGGGCATTGTAGTCGTCGATCTTCCGGACCTGGGTCTTGGCGAACAGACTGTACCGCCGTTCCATTTCCACCACCGCCCAGTGGAGGGCGGAAGCGGCCTGCTTGGGCCCGGTGACCACCGGTGTGAGCAGGTGGGGGATCCCGTTGTAGTTGGTCAGTTCCACCACTTTCGGGTCCACCAGGATCAGCTTCACCTCATCAGGAGCCGCCTTGTACAGCAGGCTGCAGATGATGGTGTTGATGCACACACTCTTCCCGGACCCGGTGGATCCGGCAATGAGCAGATGGGGCATCTTGGTCAGGTCCGCCACCACCACATGGCCGGAAATATCCTTCCCCAGGCCGATGCACAGCTTGCCTTTGGCATTCTTCACTTCCGGACAATCCACAATGGACCGGAAAGAAACCGGCTCCGAAGTCTTGGAAGGCACTTCGATGCCGATGGCCGCCTTTCCGGGAATGGGTTCGATCCGGACGCTGGACACCGCCAGTTTCAGGGCAATGTCTTCCGACAGGTTCTGGATCTTGTTCACCTTCACCCCGGGAGCCGGTTCCAGTTCATACCGGGTCACGGAAGGTCCCTTGGTCACGTTCACCAGGGTGGCGTTCACCCCGAAATCGTGGAGGGTCTGCTCGATGGTGCTCCCCTGGGTTTCGATTTGCGCCTGGAAGTTCTTCTTGTTCACCGGTTTGTCCCGGTTCAGCAGATCCAGAGGCGGGAATTCGTAGGGGATCACTTCCCCGGTTTCCGCGTTTTCCAGACGGGTGGTCTGGGCTTCCGGTGCCGGAGCTTCCCACTGGGGTTCCTCCTGGTCACGGGCATCGTCAGAGGTAGTAATGGTAAACTTCCGGGGCGGTTCTCCCGTCCCCATCTGTTCCTTCTGGAACTTCAGGATGGGAGCCGTACCGGCAGCATTTACCTTCTCTTTCAGCCGCTCCGCCAGAGAAGGTTTCTTTTCCGGTTCCGGCTTTTTCCGGGGATTCCCGTCATCCTTTTCCTGGTCGTAGAAGGAATCATGGTTCCGTTTCCGCCGTTCCTGGTAGTCCTCCCATTTCTGGGCCACCGTCTCGGCCCCTTCCTTTACCCCGTCCTGGGCGGTCTGGAGAGGACTCCGCAGGGAAAATTTCCCGGACAGCACCAGGGAAATCAGCGTGGTGGCGGTAAGGACAATGAGTGCCCCCACCCGGCCGGCCACCTTTGTTAAAACAAACACGATGGTGCCTCCCAGGAGGCCACCACCGGTCATCAGATACTCAGGAATCAGTTCATGGCCTTCCGGCACCTTGTGCATGTGCCACAGGCTCAGGACAGAAACAAGGAACAGCAGGAGTGTAAAGAACTTTTTGGAATACCGCAGATGTTCGTGATTCAGGATGTACCCCATCCCCAGCACCATTAAGTACAGAGGGAAGAGAAAAGCTCCCACCCCCAGGGCGTAGGTCAGGACCTTCTTGAGGAAAGCCCCGGCGCTGCCCATGGGGATTCCCCCCAGGGCACAAAGCACAATGAGGCCGAAGGCGCCCAACAGGATGCCCAGTACTTCCCGGTTGAAGGTGAATTCGATTTTCTTGTTGTTTCTGCGAGTCCGTTCTCTTTTTTCCACGCTGTTCCCTTCCTGAAGATTTTTGGTTTATTGGAATCAGATTTCCATGATCAGAGGGAGGATCATGGGACGCCGTCTGGTCTTTTCGAACAGATACCGGCCCAGGCTGTCCCGGACGGCACTCTTCAGTGCGGACCATTCGGTGATGTTGTTTTCATGGCATTTGTCCAGAGTGCTCAGCACCCGGTCCCGGGCGCCTTCCATCAGCTCTTCGGATTCCCGGACGTACACAAAGCCCCGGGATACGATATCCGGGCCGGCGGCGATCCGGTAATTGCTGTGGTCGATGGTCACCACCACGATCAGGATCCCGTCCTGGGACAATTGCCGGCGATCCCGGAGCACCACATTGCCCACGTCGCCCACTCCCAGGCCGTCAATGAGCACCCGGCCGGCGGTGACTTTGCCGGAAATCCCGATGGAATCCCGGGTCAGGTCAACTACAGAGCCGTTTTCCGCAATGACGATGTTTTCCTTGGGCATACCCAGCTGCATGGCCAGTTTCTTGTGTTTTACCAGGTGACGGTATTCCCCGTGGACCGGCATGAAGAACTTGGGATGGACCAGCCGGTGCATCAGTTTGATTTCTTCCTGGCTGGCGTGGCCGGAAACATGGATCCCCTGTTCCCGTCCGTAGATCACTTCAGCTCCCAGTTTGTACAGGTTGTCGATGGTCCGGGCCACACCTTTCTCGTTGCCGGGAATGGGGGTGGCGGAAATGATCACCGTGTCACCGGGCATAATGGACACCTTCCGGTGGTCACTGTTGCTCATCCGGGTCAGGGCACTCATGGGTTCTCCCTGGCTGCCGGTGGTGATGATGGCAATCTGCCGGGGTGCATAGTTCCGGCATTCGTCAATGTCGATGAGCACACCCTGGGGCACCTTCAGGTAACCCATTTCAATGGAAATGTTCACCACGTTCACCATGCTCCGGCCGATCACCGCCACTTTCCGGCGGGTCATTACCGCCGCGTCGATCACCTGCTGGATCCGGTGCACGTTTGAAGAGAAGGTGGCCACGATCACCCGGTTCCTGGCCATCCGGAACTGTTCGTCCAGGGTCTTGCCCACGCTCTTTTCGCTGGGGGTATACCCGGTCCGTTCAATGTTGGTGGAATCGCTCATCAGGAGCAGCACGCCTTTGCGGCCCACTTCAGACAGCTTAGCATAGTCGGTCACCTGTCCGTCCACCGGAGTCTGGTCGAACTTGTAGTCACCGGTGTGGACAATCACCCCAACCGGAGTGTGGATGGCCAGGGCAACCGCATCGGGAATACTGTGGTTGACCCGGATGAATTCCACCCGGAAGGCGCCGGCCCGGACCGTAGCCCCAGGCTTCACCATTTTGCATTTGCTGTCAGAGACGCCGTTTTCCTTCAGACGGCCGGACAGGATCCCCAGAGTCAGGGGAGTGCCGTACACCGGCACGTCAAAATCCTTCATCACATAAGGCAGAGCGCCAATGTGGTCTTCGTGGCCGTGGGTCAGGAAAATAGCCTTGAACTTCTCCTTGTTTTCCATCAGGAACGTAGTATCCGGGATCACCAGGTCAATGCCCAGCATGTCATCATCGGGGAATGCCAGACCGGCATCCACCAGGATCATGTCGTTGCCATACACAAAGGCCGTCATGTTCTTGCCGATTTCTCCCAGACCGCCCAGCGGAATGATGGATAATTTTTTCTGTTGTCCTTTATTGTTATTCAAAGGGACACCTCCTTCGTATTTTTGCATATCAAAAGACTGGAGTATCTTCGCGTTCCATACTCCCTTTTCGAAACTATGTTTTCAATTCCCGTATCCCCTACGAATCCGAACGATAACCATCGCTTCTGGTTCTATAGGACTAGTCTCTTGTTCAACATTATACAGGTTTGACGCCTGTTTTGCAAATCAAGTTTTGGCTGACCCCTCAGGAACCGATTTTTTGTTCCTTTATGAATTGTTCGGCACCGGGGGCCAACGGAAGCAGCGGATCCAGGAAGAACCGTTTCTCCACATCCCGGTACAGGGCAGGTTGTTTGGTCTGGAGTTCCTTCCAGTGAGGCCACAGACGGTCCAGGAAATTCTTTACCGTGTCCTTGTGCACCGTCTTCCGGGTCACCAGGAGACACTGAAGAGCCACACTGGCACAGGGCCGGGTCTGGTTGGGATAGGTCCCTACCGGGATCACCACCGGCTGATACAGGGGATAGGCGGCCACCAGGTCTTCCAGGTCCTGGCCTTCGATAGGGACCAGCACCAGCCGCCGCTGCCGGGCCAGATCCCGGAGAGCCGGATGGGGCAGGGCGGAAGTGAGGATGGCCGCATCCACGGTGCCTTCCTTCAGAGCCCGGACCGTGTCATCCACCGAAAGATACTGGACCCGCACATCGTCTTCCGCAAGGCCCGCTGCTTCCAGTACCTGTCTGGCGTTGAGAGAGGAACCGGAACCGGCAGCCCCCAGGGATACGGTCTTTCCTTTCAGGTCCTGGAGTTTCCGGATCCCGGTCAGGTCGTAGGTAATGATCTGGACCGTTTCCCCTTGAAGGGTCCCCACCTGTTCCAGATCCTTCAGAGGCCGGTCTTCATAGGGCCCGGTGCCTGTATAGGCATACCAGGCCACGTCGCTCTGGACCAGGGCCAGGTCCGCTTTCTGCTGGCGCAGCAGTTCGATATTGGCCAAAGAGCCCGCTCCGTCCTGGAGCTTCAGCAGCGGCTGCCGGCCGTCCTGGTTCAAAGCGTTCACCAGGTCGTTCCCCAGACTGCCGTAAGCCCCCACCAGCTGGCCTCCTGCCAGCACCGTTTCTTTGGGAGGTGTTTTCCCCCGTTCCAGGTTTCCTGTCTTTGCCCCGCAGCCTGCGGTGCAGAAAAAGAGCAGGGCCAGAACGGAAAAGATCAGTTTCTTCATAGGTCTCTCCTTGTTCTCCCTGCTCCTGTTATTTCTGGAAATACGCCAGGGTCCCGGTGAGCCCCTTTTCCAGGTCCGTGTAGTCTTTCATGCCCAGGGTTTCCACCAGGGCCTTGTGGCTCAGTACGGAAGCGTAAATGTCTCCCGGCCGCACCGGTCCGTAATGGACATCCATTTTATGGCCCAGGATCTTTTCCATCACCCCGATCAGCTGGTTCAGGGACACTTCCTCATTGGTGGACACATTCAGGGTGGCACAGCCGTTATATCCCACCCCCAGGCTCATGGCCCGGGCAATATCCCCGGCATAGACGAAATCCCGGGTCTGGTTCCCGTCCCCAAAGACAGTCACCGGCTCGTGCTGGGCGATTTTCCGGGCAAAGACGGAGATCACGCCCCCTTCTCCCGTTTCTCCCTGCCGTTCCCCATATACATTGGCGAACCGGAAAATAATGTGCTTCAGACCGAAGCACCGGCTGTACAGACGGATGTAGTCCTCTCCCACCGCCTTGGACAGACCGTAGAAAGAAGTGGGAGCCGGCACTTCTGTTTCCTGAAGGGGCAGGTTCTGGTTGTCCCCGTAAATGGCCGCACTGGAAGAGAAGATGATCTGTTCCACGCCGCTTTTCCGGCAGCCTTCCAGTACATGGACCAGACCGGCCACGTTCAGGTCTTCGTCTGCTTCCGGGTATTCCATGGAATAGGGCACCAGGGTCTGGGCCGCCAGATGGATCACTGTCTGGAACTTTTCCGCCATCAGGAAATCCGTCAGCTCCCGGGACCGGATATCCAGCAGCTGGAACCGGGCTCCTGACGGCACATACGCCCGTTTCCCGGTGGACAGGTTGTCCAGCACCGTTACCTCACAATCACCCCGGCTGATGAGCGCCGGCACCACATGGGACCCGATGAACCCGGCTCCCCCTGTTACTAAGATTTTTCTCATGAATCCATTTCCCTCCGATCGCGGATCTTGGTCAGAATATCCAAGCCAAAGCATTTGATGGTCACAATGGCGCCGATGGTGAACGGAATGTATTCACAGAAGAAACGCCAGAGGATGGCCAGTACCCCGGCCACACCGGGAGGCAGCAGAGAATTGAACAGCACCAGGAAGCCGCCCTCCGCCACCCCGCTGCCACCGGGGGTGGGAGTAAAGTACAGTACCATGTTGATCAGGCACATGCGTCCCATGACAATGTGCAGGGGCAGGCTGATGCCGAAGGCCTTGATGAACACCGGCACCACCGAATAGATGAACAGCAGGCTGATCCCCGATTCCATAAAGGCCCGGAACACCTGCCGGGGATTGTCCTTCAGCATGAACATGGCCTGCTGGAAATCCCGATACCCCAGGAAAATGGCTTCCTGGACCCGGGGAGAGAACCGGCGGCTGAACCGGGCCAGCCATTTTTCCAGCCGTCCCCCCATTACCAGGTGCCACAGGAGCCAGGGAGCCCCGATGAAAAAGGCGCACACCAGGGCAATGACACTGGTGGGCATCCAGCTTACCAGCACCGGATCCCACCAGAATACCAGGGGCATCACCAAAAACAGGAACAGGATGGAAAATACCGTCCGGACAATGACGATCAGGGTGGATTTGGCCACCGGTACCCCCGCCCGTTTCATGAACATGAGCATGGCAATACCTCCGCCCCCCTGACCGGGAGTCAGAAGTGCCAGGAAATAGTTGCTGAACACCGCGTAGAAAATATGGGCATAATCCATCTTCTCCCCGGAAAGCCTTGTCAGGGTGATCAGCCGGGTGGCATCGAAAAACAGCCCCACCGACAGCACCCCCAGGGCCAGCAGCGCATAATACCATTTAAAAGTGGTCAGATAGACCAGGGCCCGTACATCAAAAGTAAAATAAAGAACGCCTGCTGATACGATGATGACTACAAAGAACAACACGCACAGCATGCGGAATAGGGTTTTGTTCATAGAGTATGACCTGCCAGTATCGTTGTATTTTGAAAAGCTCTGAATCTGTCAATGCTGATACAATCTTTTATTATTATAGCATAGTACAGGAGCAAAAACATAAAACAAATCGTAAATCAGAGCCTGAGCTTTCCTGTGTTGGCAAAATGGAGCTTGACGTATTGGGAAAGAGCCTCTTCCCCCTGGGCTTTGGCCAGCTTCCGGGCCGCTGCCGTAGCCTGGCTGCCGCCCCCTTTGGGCAGTTCGAAGCCTGCCTTTTGGGACAGCTCCCCCATCACTTCCACAAAGGCGTCCCGGGCCAGGATGGACGCCGCCGCCACTGCCATATCCGCTTCCCCTTTGGGCTGCTGGTACACTTTCAGCCCGGGATAAGCTGCTTCCAGGGTGGAGGAAATGGCATTGTGCCGGGTAAACTGGTCCACCAGGGCAAAATGGCATTCCGGCACCTGCTGGAGCACCCGTCCCAGAGCATGGATGTGGCCGCTGGCCAAAAGATGGTTCAGGTTCTGCTTCTGGCTTTTCAGCTGGATATACCGCTGGTTGTAGAACTGGGGCTTCAGTACCAGCACCGTATGGGCTTTGGCGGTCTGCCGGATCTTTTCCGCCAGCTGATGGATTTTTCCGTCGGTCAGGGCCTTGCTGTCGCAGATCCCCCAGCTTTGGTACTGCCGGGCGGTTTCCAGGTCCAGGCACACCGCTGCCACCGCCAGGGGACCGAAATAGTCTCCCTTGCCGCTTTCGTCACTGCCGCACCAGAGCCCGTCGAATCCGGGTTTCCCGTCCAGCAGGGTCACTTTTCCCCCGCCGGCGGAAAGATCACCGGCAAGGGCTGAAGGTTCCGTCTCTCCGTCCAGCGCCTTCTGGCAGCAGTCCCGGAAGGAAGAAACTTTCCCGCTCCATACCTGTTTCAGGCCCTTTTTCCCATTGTAAAGGGCCAGGTTCACCGTGTCCGGGCCCTTCCGGACCTTCAGCTGCCGGCCGTAATTGATTTCCTTCTGCTCCACCGGTTCTTCCGTGAGCAGCTGGAGTTTTTCCCGCACCAGGGTTACATACTGGTCAAAATCATAAGGGGTCATGCCCCGCCTTCCTCCTTTTGTCCTTCCGGCAGGGTCGGGTCCGGCTCCTGGAGATTTTTCGGCAGATCAGGAGGCCGCACCGTCAGGCTGCGGATGGAGACATCGATATTTTTTACCGGCATGCTGGTCATGCCTTCCACTTTCAGTTTGATCTTGGTCTGAAGGCTCTTCACCACTTCGTAAATGGGCGCCCCGAAGAACAGGATGATCTCCAGGAAGATGGTCATCCCCTTGCTGGTGTCCGAAGGCCGGCGCACCTTAATGGAAGTAATCCGGTCCACTTCCTTGTTCTTCTTCACCACGATCCGTACAATGTCGCTGACCACGTAATCGGATACCGTGATCTTCCCGTAGTAGCTGAAAGCCGGCCGGACAATGGATTTTTCCGGCATGGCATGGGGCTTCCGGTTCCGGGAAAACAGCCGGTGAGGCAGATCCACCAGCACCCCGGACAGATGGGGCTTCAGTTCGATGGTGGGCACCGGCACCACGTGTTTTCCTTCCTTGATCCGGGTCTCCCGGGCCTTTTTCATTTCCCGGACGGTGGAAATGTCCTGGATGTACACCGTTTCCGAAGGCGCCGGGATCTGGAGCCGCTTGCAGATGGTCCGGACCATCTTGTCCGAAGTGCCGATCACCAGAAGAGTCCGGATGTCGCTTTTCAGCAGGGCTTCCCGGACTTCCTGGCAGTGGTCCTTTTCCATAAAGATGGCTCGTTTCACCGCCTGGACCTTGTTCTGTTCCGTTTTGGCACTGGTTCCGGCCAGGATCTTGGTCCCTTCGATCAGGAGCCCGTCATCGATGATGCCGTCGCAGTGATGGTCATGGGCGACCCCGATGGCCCGGAAGCTTTTCCCGGTGCCGCTGGGGCCTACAAATGCTACAGTTTTCATGGTATGCACCTGCTTTTCGGATCAGATTTTCTTTCCTTCGATGACACCCTTCACATTTTCGTAGGAAATGGGGAATTCTCCCAGGTGGAGGGGGAACCGTCCCGGATTCCCGTGGAGATCGCTGCCCCCGCTGGTCAGGAGACCATGGTTTTTGGCCACCTGGAGCCAGTCGTGGGGAGGTTTTTCCTTTAAAATAGAAGGATGCCACACTTCCATGCCGTCAAACGGCACCCTGTCCAGCAGTTCTTCCACCAGATCCGGGTTCCCGATTTCCGCCGGATGGGCCAAAACAGCAATGCCTCCCGCCCTGTGGAGCAGGTCCACAGCCTCTTTGGGCTGCATCTTCACCTGCCGGCAGTAAGCGGGCCTGCCGCTGGCAATCAGGGCATCGAACACCGCCTGGGTATGGGAGAACAGGCCTTTTTTCACCAGCACCCGGGCAATGTGGGGCCGCCCCAGGCTTTTGGACCCGTGGGCTTCTTCCCGGACTTCCTCCAGGGTTATGGGATATCCCAGCTGGTTGATTTTCTGGATGATCTTCCGAATCCGGGTGATCCGCCCCACCCGGGTCCAGGCCATGGCCTGGAGAAGAGGCTGGTTCTCCGGGTCGAAATGGTACCCCAGCACATGGACATCCTTCCCTTTGTAGTCCGTGTCGATCTCCACCCCCCGGATCAGCTGGATCCCCAGATGCCGGAAGTGAATGGTCCGGGCCGCCCGGTCGTAGGCCTGGATGTTGTCGTGGTCGGTGATGGCAATGGCGGCAATGCCGGACACCCGGGCCTGGGCAATGATTTTTTCCGGAGTGTAGACGCCGTCAGAAAAGGTGGTATGGATATGCAAGTCAGCCAGCATGACAATTCTCCTTCGTCATTTCTTATGACTTGATTATACCATAGGGGGCGGAAAAAGGAAAAAGGGCGCTGCCGCACAGGCAGCAGCCCCCGTCAATGGTCAATGGCCAAAGGAAGCCAGCCAAGCTGGCCCTGAACACAAAAACCGTAGGGGCCGCACGCCGGGC
>ENA-OROH01000253-OROH01000253.1-human-gut-metagenome-genome-assembly--contig:-NODE-253-length-64784-cov-5.289963_pt1 | contig 64784 bp, 49 predicted proteins | sample MGYA00242125_ERZ509042 | MGnify/ENA primary metagenome ERZ509042 (study PRJEB26280, sample SAMEA2338738) | human gut metagenome | biome: human gut; feature: human-associated habitat; material: faeces... | reverse complement strand
AATAATTAAAATAAATCTCTATATTTGCTTACTATTTGATAACAACTGGAAATTACAATTTATTATTATGGAAAGAATAGACAACCTCGACAGGCAAATACTAGAGATTATCTCACAGAATGCCCGCATCCCTTTCAAAGACGTAGCAGCCGAATGCGGAGTGTCACGCGCAGCTATTCATCAACGTGTGCAGAGATTGATTGACTTGGGTGTCATCGTAGGCTCAGGCTATCATGTAAATCCGAAATCATTGGGATACAGAACATGTACGTATGTCGGCATCAAACTGGAAAAAGGCTCTATGTACAAATCTGTAGTGGCCGAGTTGCAGAAGATTCCGGAAATCGTAGAATGTCACTTCACCACTGGTCCGTATACCATGCTGACCAAACTTTATGCATGTGACAATGAACACCTAATGGATTTGCTGAATAACAAAATGCAAGAGATACCAGGTGTAGTAGCTACCGAGACATTGATATCTCTGGAGCAAAGCATCAAAAAAGAAATTCCTATCCGAGTAGAAAAGTAAGCCCATGGAATTTCTAAGTGAATATCACCTTGCAGGGTTATTCATCGGAATTTGTACCTTTTTGATTATCGGCCTTTTTCACCCTGTCGTGGTAAAGGCCGAATATTATTGGGGCACAAAATGCTGGTGGATATTCCTGATACTCGGTATTGCCGGTGTAGTTGCCTCATTAAGCATCGAGAACGTCATCATAGCTTCTCTGCTAGGCGTATTTGCCTTCTCCTCTTTCTGGACAATCAAAGAGGTTTTCGAACAGGAAGAAAGAGTAAAAAAAGGCTGGTTCCCCAAGAACCCGAAACGCAAATATAAATTCTGAGAAGAAAAGTCACGTAGTTTTTTATTGAAAGAATTTGCATAATTCAATAGAAAATACTACTTTTGTCACCGCATCCGATAAAAGGATACATCGGACTTGTAGCTCAGTTGGTTAGAGCAACAGACTCATAATCTGGAGGTCCCTGGTTCAAGCCCAGGCTGGTCCACTTTCAAAATCAAGGAGTTACGAAATTCGCAACTCCTTTTTTCTTGCCTTTGCGTAAACAATGCGTAAACAAACTGTTTGAGTTGACCGTGTTTTACACATAGAATTTCTATGATGCTCCATGCAATCCTGTAGCATCTTTACCCGAAGTTTTGTTAGTGTGACGACACTTTACGATTAAATAATTAAATAAACTCAAATATACTCCATTTGTATATTGATTTACAGAATAATGTTGTAACTTTGCAAATGCAATGCATTTATGGCGAGCCATGACCAAGATGTGCTCTTTCCTAAATAAAAAGGAAAAGTGAGTTTGCCTAACCATCGTGGGAGGGTCATCCCATTCCGATGAATCGAAGCGTAGAGGGAGTATTAGTCGGAAGATACTCTATTTCAAACAATACGTGAGAGTTGCTTCAGGGGTTAAGACCGATTAGCAGAAGCCCGGTTACCAGTCAGCGACAGAAGACAACGAGATTGCACCGCTGCATATAACAACAATGTTTTTATCCGTCAAGGGATAGGGACTCAGTGGTTATATGCAGCGTTTTGTATATGTACGCCTCACATTGCAAAGCGGCTGTATTCAGAGGTTATGTTGAACATAAACAATGAATGCAATGGAAAAACAGACAAAGTCCCTGTCGCTTTTCAAAGAACGGAACTGTTCTGTTTCTGTCGTGTTGGACTCACGTACTCGCAGGAAAAACGCGTGTGAGTTTCCGTTATCTCTCCGTTTCACGATAGACCGCAAATTCTTTTATCTTACTGTCGGAAGTTCTTTCACTGAAAGAAAGTTCTCAGACATTTGTAATGCAACCAAATGCAAGAGCGAGAACTACAAACTTCAAAAAGAGTGGAAAGATTTCTTTGTATCCAAATACAAAGAAATTCTGATGAACCTGAATAAAGGTGGCATTCTGACATTTGAAATGGTACGCCAATGTATCATGAGCGATGGAGTGATGCCATCCAAAGAAGATACGACCAAGTCACAAACTTTTGTTGGTGTATGGGAACAAATCATCCACGAATTACGGACAGACGATGGTGGTGCACGTTTTACCACAGCAGAGAGCTACGAGTGCGCACTCAAATCATTCAGAAAAATTCTCGGAACCAATATGCCAATATGATTAGAGGATTCTGCATCAGTGTTGCAGAAATTCAGAAGTGGAAAGATGGTATGCATAATGGAGTAAAAGACGAGAATGGGGCGATAGTCGGGAAAATCAGCGATACTACCGCCGGGATTTATCTCCGTTGTTGCCGTGCCGTATGGAACAGGTGTATACATGAAGGCCATCTCAAAGATGTTCCTTATCCTTTTTCTAATAAGAAGGAGAAAGGGCTTGTGAGCATACCCAAGAGTGCGAAGCGCAAACAGAGCTTCCTGAATGTCTGTCAGATGACGGAGCTATATAACCTTTTTGTCTCAAAGAAATATCCCGAACATTGGTCGGAAGAATATACCAAACGTGCCCACTACTCATTAGGATTGTTTCTTGCCCAGTACCTGTGCAACGGCTTCAATATGGCAGATGCAGGGCGATTGACTTACGACAGTTATTATTATCAGACAGATGGCAAGGCTTTCCGTTTCAACCGAAAGAAAACTTCCCGAAGAAGCGCTGACGGTTCTGAAGTTATCGTTCCCATTATCCCTCCTTTACAATATGTGTTAGATGAAGTGGCGGCACCTCCGACTCGGGGTGGCTTTGTTTTTCCTCATATATTAAAAGGTGCGGAAACAGAAGAGTTGCGCCGTAAATATACCATGCAGGAAAACTCAAACGTAAAAGACCGTGTTATTAGGATATGCCATGAAGCACTAAATTGGGACAAGTCCATCTGTCCGTCAGGTACATGGTGCCGGCACTCGTTTGCCACCAACCTGCATAACGCAGGAGTAGATATGGATTATATTTCTGAAAGCATGGGGCACGCATCTTCTGATCATGCAATCACTCAAATATACATTGAGCATTATCCTCTTGAAATTCAAATGGAGAATAACTCAAAGCTGTTGAATTTGACAAAGACCTCTGAAAGAGATCTGTTATTGGCAAAGCTGACGAGTATGTCCACTGAGGAATTAGCTAAGTTGTTTACACGATCCTAATGCGGCTTTGAAGATGATAAATTTCATAGAGAGAATAAAAGACTACCTCACAAGAAAGGATTGCGCTGATATGGCTATTTGTACTTGGAAGTCAGCCAACGAAGAGTCGTATGCCGATTTCTGTAAACGCATGGATGCTATAGGCAAAGGAAACTTATCTATTCTAATGGATATATATCAGATGATGCGGGAGTGTACACCGCCAGAAGCCTTGATGCTGTATAACTGGCTTTCTGATTTCATAAACGGTAAAGATGTACAGCATATAGCCAATCAGCAATGGGCTGGCAAGTATACAGATGTTATAGCCCAATGTATCACCAACAAACGGTTGTGGATAGGTGTCAACGTAAAAACGGGTACGGTAGAGTTGCTCACATCCCCAAAGTCAGAATTATTGATGGTTCATTCCGGCACGCCTATTGAAATTTGGAACCGCTTACCACAGGAAACGAGATCCTATTTGATAGGGCAACTGGATGTACTTATGAAAAACAGCAAAGGATGTTATCTGTTGAGCAAGCTGGAAAGAAATATGGTATACCAGTCCCTGGCGTACATTTCCCGAATCATTTTCTTGTCCCATACTGTATTCGTTGGTGAGTTTATGGCCAACCTGTATGATTATGTGATGGAAAAGAAGGAGATTTTGGCTTATTGCATGTACTATTTTGTGGTATTTGACCACGGTCTTTCACGTATGGCTAAGTTACTTGACCATCTGCTGAACAGTGGAGAGATTGACAATGGCGACATGATTCTAATAAAATCATGTGTTGCCTTGCTTGTTCATAAAAACATAGAAATGGGAACTGAAAGCAAAGCCGGGTGGGAAGATACTGCAGAAGCCTGTAATCCGGAAATCTGGAAAGAAGTGATGTTTGCCTTGCGAAAAGTCAAAGGCAGACATGGAAACAAAAAGGTTATGCAATCATTGGATGATATCCTCATTGGAGACAAGGAACGCATCAAACAGGGCATCCGCTCGTTTCTTGAAGAGAACATAGAGGACATAAGCCTTGCCTATCTGCAGAAATCATTGGCAAAAGCGGGCAGAATAAAAGCGTCTACAAAGTACATGGCATTCCATCGTGCTATAGAACAGTTCTCTCAACACCATTACGGACACGATATACCACAGAAGCGATATGGCGAAATCAAGGATATGGTTTTGGACTTGCCTCAAAGAGGAAACAGCTTCGTCAAGGCAAAACGAATAATAGACCGATGGACGGACTATTTTATCAAGAACGGATAGTTTGGAAATCCGATTATCCGTAATTTCATCTGCAAACCTCTGTTGAAATACGGTCGGTAAAATTAAGCTATAAATAAACCGACCGATACGCAGAGTTTCATACACTACTTTTGCTTGTGAAATCGGTTTTACAGAGTTGAACCGAGACTTAAAGTATCTAATAACTAAACAAGTAAAGGTATGGAAGAAAGATTCAATTTTAACCAATTACTTCAAAAGCCTATCGCCATGATGACTGGCGAGGAGCTTTGCTTTCTCATTACAAAAAGTGTAGAATCCACCGAGAAGTCTACATCCCCAATGGCTTCCAAAGGCAACTATTATGGCATAGAGGGTATTGCCCGTGTGTTCGGATGCAGCGTACCCACGGCTAACCGCATTAAGAAGAGCGGCATCATAGACAAGGCTATCACACAGATAGGACGAAAGATTGTGGTGGATGCAGACCTTGCACTGTCTTTGGTAAAAGAGTCAGATGAAATCCATATTAAGGAGCAGTAATATGGAAGATAATTGGAAAAAAGATTTGGTAACAGACAGCTATGGGAATCCAGTCCGATCCATCAGCAACCTCCGACTTATTTTCACTTTGGATGAGAATCTTAGTCAGATAAGATATGATACCTTTTGTCAGGACGATGTATGTTTCAGCCCTTTGTTTCGCAATGTCAATGGCAACAAGATTGATGAAGAATCGGCAGGAAAGATACAAGACTATTTGGAAAGGACATACAGATTACATCTGACGCAGAATAAAGTTTTTGAAATGCTAAAAACGACCTCTTCGGAACGGAGTTTTAACCCTGTACAGGATTTCATCACCCAAGAGACATGGGACGGACAGCCTCGCATAGCCACAACCCTCATTGATTATTTGGGAGCGGAGGACATGCCGCTTGTCAGAGAACAGACAAAACTATGGTTCGTGGCGGCTGTTGCCCGGGTTTTCACCCCTGGTTACAAGTTTGACAACGTACTGACTCTGCCTGGTCCGCAAGGTATTGGGAAAAGCACCTTTTTCAAGACCATCAGTGGGAAGTGGTTCAACGATTCGTTCTCTTTTGCCAGTGGTGACAAGGAGAAGGTAGAAACCATAACCAATGGTTGGATTATTGAAATCAGTGAGTTGAACGGTTTGAAACGAGCGAATGACGCAGAGGCCGCCAAGGCCTTTCTGAGCCGCTGCAGCGACTATATGCGTCCTGCATACGGACATAAAGTGGTAGAATTTATGCGGCATAATGTCTTTGCAGCTACTACCAATGAGACAAACTTCCTGCAAGGGGATAACGGAAACCGCCGCTGGTGGATAATCCCGGTTAAAGGCAACGGCCATGTATCGGAATGGTTGGATACTCTGCAACGTGCTGTCCCTCAGCTTTGGGCAGAAGCGTACGCCTATTATCGTCAAGGAATGAAACTTTACTTGACACCCGATATGGAAATTCAAGCCAATGAGGTGCAGGTGCAACATTCCAATATTCTTGTTGACCCCATCATGGAAGATCTGGAAATGTATTTGGAGCGTGAGATTCCTATCCAATATGCAAGTTGGACTATCCCTATCCGACTGGCTTATCAAAAAGGAGCATACTTAGAGCCAAATTCAACAATGACCACACTTAACATGGTTTGTGCCCGACAGATTATAGAGGAAATGCCTAATGACTTGATCAGACGTAATCCTGCCAAATACACTTCGCAATACATCAATCGCTTGATGTCCATGATTCCTAATTGGAAACGGAGCGATCAGGAAAAGGTCAAAGGTTTGCACCCTGCTTATTGTGACAAGACTGGACGGACAAAGCATCCGTGGGTGAGAGTGGACGCACCAAACGAAGAAGCCAGTGCGGCACTACCGAGTGAACCGGATTTACCATTCTAAATTTCAAAATAAGGGAAAAGATAAATACCCTGTCCTTTTGTCCCTCTTTCCCTGAAAAAAGAATAAAAATAAAAAGCCGACAAAAAGGAAGTTATAAGAAATGCTTGGGACATGGGACAAAATGAATTGACAGTATGAGAAAGGAAGAACTTATCAAACAATTACAAGAGCATGAACCACTACTGGCAAATGCGGTCAGCCACATGGTGGAGTATATTCAAGACCATTACCCTGCGGCATATCCAAGCAAGGCACAGACCGAAGCTGTGAACGACTATCTACGGAGCGTCTATGCAGATGGGGACGGCAACATGTCAGAGCGGAGCCGCGAACATCGCCGTATCGCTTCGCAGAACATCACTATTGCCGCCATCCGTGTATTGGATAGTCGCCAGCTTGACAGACTGCAAGACGTACTTGACCATATTGCATACGATAGGGAGTATTATATGCCGGAGAGAGGACATGGAATGCACCGCTGACTTTCTCTTTTGGCTGTACCATTTATAAAATATTCTTCAAACAGACAGATGATGAAAACAGACTTGAATTATTGTATAGTGCTTTCGTCAGAGCAGCTTGCGTATCTGGCAGGAAGTAAATACGGCATTGACCGTATGAAAATTCTGCACCTACTGATTGAAGTGGCAGTATTAAAAGAAACCGAATATGCCATAAAAGGTTTCTCCACGACCTTACAAGTGGGGCAAGCCGTTCTTTCTGAAGTGGATTTGTCCAGCAAGTTGGGCTATGACAAAAAGACCATATCCCGTGTACTTGACAAGATGAACCAGTTGGGAATTGTCGTATCTACGCAAAGTAACCGGACAAGTATCCATACACTGAAATGTATATCGGCATGGATGCAGGACGGCAACCGCATAGACAATCCTTTTTATGTCCGACTGAAAGACCGACAAAACGACAAGGAGAATATGCCTGCTATATCAGATGAAGGCAAACAGCCTTCTCCCTCTTATTTCCCTTCTGTTACAGTTTCCCCACAGACTGCGGCAACGGAAGATTTCAGCGGAGATATTCCAGCTGACAACCAGATATAGCCGTACCAGAAAGTTAGTGTGTCCGAAGCTGTTGTATGCAGTATTGCAAGAAGTTCCTATGTCGCACAAATTCGCTTCGCTTATTCGTACCACATAGGCATATTCCGGCAGTCGCAAGCTCCCACCGTGCTGCCCCTTTTTGAATTGATGTTTTACCCATAGCATAACAGAGTATGAAGAAGAAAAAGAATACCGACAAGGAAGTTGATGAAGAAAACGAGAAGAAAGTTACAAGGCGCACTCTGCGGCTTGAAGCCAGGGTGACGGAACAGGAATATACCCAAGCGGTAGAACTTGCCAAGACCTGTGGCTTATCCATGAGCGATTACGTGCGCCGCACCGCCTTGGGGCAACATCCACGGCAACGGTTGTCTGAACGTGAGGTGGAAGCCTTGTGTAGTCTGACGGATGCAAGGGGTGACCTTATCCGTATTGCAGCAGCCGTGAAATCCATCCAAGCAGACAAACGGGCAATGTATTTCAGCGATACCCGATTTGTAGAACAATGGATGAGAGCCGCTACTCAACTTATCAACCGCTGGAGCCAGATAGAAAACGATCTTACTGAATAAATTGTTATGATAGCAAAAGCCTCTACCATATCGCATGGTGCAAATGCCATAAGATATTCTGTCAACAAAGAGAAGGCGGATATAGTCAAAGCCAATCTGTTACCCGATAACATTTCACCGGAAGCGATGTACGGACGGATGATGCTCGCGCAGAAAAAGTTTGCAGAGAACGTCAATAAGGGCAGACCGCTTGGCAGGAATGTGATAAGAATTGAGATTTCCCCATCCGAGGAAGAAAGCCGGGGATGGATGATGGATGATTGGGAACGTTTGTCAAATGAGTTCATCCGCGTATTTGATTCCATAGATCTCTCCGGCAAGACCAAGCGGGCTTCTTCAAAGCAGACCAACCTCAAGAACTCTCAATACATCGTAGCTCTACACCGTGACTCCAAAAGTGGCATTCTCCACCTGCACATTGATGCCAACCGTGTGGATACGAACGGAAAAATCAATGACAGTCATAAGATTGGCGAGAGGGCTGTCATGGCTGCGAACATCATCAACGAGAGACGGGGCTGGGTACAGTCTGAAGAAATAGGCATACGTCACAGACAAGAAATCTCAGACAGTTGCATGGAGATACTCCGCATGATGGACGAATTCAGTTGGCAGAGGTACGAAACAGAACTGGTGAAACGGGGCTATAAAGTGCACCCGCAAGAAAAAGACGGTGGTGGAATTTATGGCTATTCTATCAAGCGTGGCAACTCCATTTATAAATCATCCGTGTTGGGTATCGGGCGAAACCTGACTCCATTAAAGATTGAGGCTACTTGGGCAAAACTACATCCGCAGGAAAGGAAATCCGAGCCTGTAAAGTCTATTTCCCAACAGAAACGGACAGCAGACACGCCCCCTGTTATACAACCTCCGACTGCTCCGCAGCCTATTATGAAGCATTACGATATAACGACAGACGAATATCATAGTTTCCATGTGGAGATACCAGAAGCCGCAGACAATATCATTCGGCAGGATTGCTCTTTGGAAGAGGCACATCCGTTGGCTAGGATTGAAGAGATTCAGCACACGGCCCTTTTGCTCTTTGCCGGGTATATAGATGCAGCCACAAGTATGGCGGCTTCAAGCGGCGGTGGCGGTTCTGACACTAGTGGTTGGGGACGGGACAAGGATGAGGACGAACTTGAATGGGCACGCCGCTGTGCAAGAATGGCAAACAGCATGTGCAAGCGCAAAAAGGGACTTCATAGATAAACGAATTATTAAAAGGCAGAAATCATGGGAATTGGAAAATCAAAAATCACTCCATCAATAAACATTGATGATATGCTGAAAAAGGCTGAAAGCAATCATGAATTAGAGGCTGAAAAGCAGGATGCAGACAAGCGGCTCACAGAAATCCGTGAAGCAAAAGAGGCATTGTTAAAAATCCATCAAGATCTTCTGGATGCTATTAAAGCTGAGGGTGAGGCTGCGGTGGTTTTGCAGGAAGCTATTAGTAGTTCCAATAATATTATCAACGGCATTTGCAATGCGATTGTAAAAGCAGAGCAAAACACACAGTTCAAGGCAACTATAAAGTCTGAACATCTTGCCCAGCTTCAACAGCTCTTAAACCAAGCCATTGAGACATGGAAAAACATGTTGAAAAATCACCGTTCCGAACAGACGAAAATGTTAACGGAACATGAATCCAATATGCGCAAAATCCTTAGGCGAAATGAAGGCGTTTGGTTCTCTGACTTTTGGATGAAAGTTTTGGTGATATTTTTGTTCGTTTATACGGTGGTATTGGGACTGGTTGTATATTGTTCCACATGAGGTATCATATACGATGCCATACAATAAGGCTGTTTTTCACCTCTACTATGGTCCAGTCTTTACCAACAATTTGTCAGCAAATTAAAAAGCAAAGTTGGGAAAAGCGAGTGGACTTCGCTGCTATTTCTCTGAACACCTCTTTCTGAATAATCAATACTTTCATTATATTTCAATCAGGTTCGGAAAGTTGAAGTTCGTGTAATCTCCATTCATGATTGCGCCATTTGAGAAAATAGTTGAACCATCTTTCTTTACGCCATGCTGTTTATGGATATGGTCAAACAGATGCAAGCGAGGCTTTATTTCTTCTACTCTCGCCAGAAGTTCTGTCGAACCATAGTTTATTCCATCGTCAAAATCAAGAATACCATAGGGCGGACAATGGGTAATCAATACATCTGTGTCGGCAGGTATGGCTGCATAGTTACGGGTCTGACGGTCAGAAATACAATCTTCCATGAACATGGGAACACCATAGAATTTAACTCCATCAATTACCACACCAGAATTGCACAAATAATGCACATTCTCATCCAATCCATCAATATTGGCTCTATACAAGCAGGCATCGTGATTGCCACAGATGAAAATCTTGTGCGGATAAGAGAGGTCACAAAACCAGTTCATAAAATCAATGGCTTCTTGTTCGCTTCCGTTCATGGTGAAATCCCCTGAATGTACAGGATGTCAGCATCGGGCAACTGTGTGAGCCGCCGATGCTGACTGTGGGTATCGGAGAGGTGGAGGATGTTAAACATTTCAAGATTTACTGTTTCTTTAAATTAATACTGATTTCATTCATAATTGCCCTCAGCACCGTTTTCAGTTCTTGCCGGGCATAAACCCTATTACTATGCAAGCGACCATCATCTTTTCGCTTAAATAGATTCATTTGTTGTGGAATAAGAGATGAAAATAAGTCTATGTTCTGTTTGTAGTCCTTATAAGCAAAACTTTTCTCTTCTTCTTCGTTTATTGGGTCAGGGTGAGTGGGACGAATAAACAAATCAAAAGAATAACAATTCTCATTACTCCTGTTTTCGTTATCATCATAAAAGTAAACATCAATCGCAATTTTTTGATTTTCTGGCAATGTCTTGCAATTAAAGTATAAGCACGATTTCCACTTTGGCCATATTCCAATTTCCCAGTCATTACTATCGAAAATTAGATTCTGTTCATCTACATAATCCAAATATAATGACATTGTGCGCAACTCCATTCGATTGCTGTTATTGCTGTTAGATGCTTTAAGCTCAATATCATAATTATTGTCTTTCCATTTACATCGTTTTGTGGTCATATATTTCCAAATATAGGGATAACGAATAAAATGATATCGATAAGAGTTTTCGTCTTCTTCTTTGATACACCCTTCAAATCTCTTAGAGATGTTCTCTACATATTTTTTCAATGTTGTGTAGATGTCTTCGCCTGATTTGAATGCAGGAACGAGTAATTCCTTTAATAGAAATTGAAAAGCTCTAATATCAGATCTATTGCTGTTGATATACTCCCTCCATTCATTTATGCCATCGTTAAATGACCAGCATGCGTTTCTCTCTTTTCCAAAGCAATATGGTTTGCATGACATGAGTGCACGGCGCAATAGAAATTTATCATCGTCGAATTTATTTGATATACCTTTATCACTACCATCGAATATTTCAAGTAAAATGGAGGAATAAGATATTACATTCTCAAGCGTCATTGTGTCATAATCAGTCTGCTCATTACATGACAATAAACGGAATAATATATTAATACAACCTCTAAAGAATCGCCCATTTTCCAATTTGATCATCTGTTCATAGTATTCAAGGGCTGTAGATTTTATTATTTCTTCTTTTACTTGTTCTTGATTGAATACTTGCAAGACGGATTTAGTACCTTCCAATTGTAAAATTTCGTATATTCCCTGCTCTTTGCATAGTATAGCCATTTTATCTATCGCTTGCATAATCGTAGGTAGTTTGTCATCATTTATTTCTGTGTTGAGAATAAGATTGCGCATCGTTCTCATCCAATCAAACAAAGATGTTACTCCTTTTCTATAACACAATAAAGCATACATCAAAGGGAACGTTCTGTCAAACGAGTTTTCAGACATACATAATTGATAGATCATAGTCGTTTTTTCCGCGGAAGTAGCTCCTATATAAAGCTCTAACTGATTCAGTTCAGAAGACAAAGAAGCCAAAGCATTGAGCTTGTGATAAGCGAAATCATAAAAACCGTCAGATAGCAAATGGAGACGTTCAAGCCATACTAACGGGAAGTTGCCCGCTTTTTGCAATCTAACAATAATGCTTTTTATAACATCATCCATTTCTGTTTTTTCGTTTTTGTCTAAAAAAGATAGCAGGTCTTCATATAGATGTCTTTTTTCATCTTTTATACATGTCACTGCTGTAGATAGTTTGTCTTTGTTGATATGATAAAGAATGAGAAGGTTGTATAGACAATACAGTTGCTCATCGTCTATTTCTTCAGGATGCTCTTGTTGGCGATTTCTATTAATCCAAAACATATCGGCCCACATGTTGTCCATGTTTCTTTGCCAATCACTTGCGAACTGATAACTGGATATATGTTCATCCATGAAAGATTTTAGGTTTTCAAAGGCAGATAGTTTTCTTCCCCGTCCATTCATTTTTATGTAAATATCGTCATCCAATCCATTGTTTTCATTCATTTGAAGAAATGCGAAAGTAATACTTGGGACAGCTGATTCTACCAAATCATTCCATATAAAAGGAAAATTTTCTTTGCAGATTTTTTTGTGGATTATCTTAATTGTGCTTAATATATTCTTGACACTGGTATTGTTAAGCCATGAATGAATAAACCAGTTTTGATCTATAATAACCTTATCTAGCTCAATCCTATCATCTACTTTGTTGAGAAGTTTTTCTAAGTTTTCAGACAATCTTTCACAAAAATCTTCTGCATATTCTCTTGATGCGAATTTCATTCTGATATTAAATTCTCTTTTACATTGTTTCCGTGCAAATAGATACAAGTAAAGCAACCAAAGGGTTGTAAGTCGTTGCTGTCCATCTATAGGTACAAAACATCCATCTTCTTCATATCCATAGATATAGTTCAAATCACATTCTTTCTCAAGAAGTGAATCCATGAATGGTTCAATCACATCTTTTCGGCCTCCTTGCACATAATCACGTTGCAATAGAGGTATAAGTATGGTCTTTTCATTAAATGATTGTAGAAAGTTCATTGTTGTTCCTCCTTATTGTCATCAAAATAATAATATAGTTTCTGTTTCATGTCTTTCACATAAAAGTTTGCATCTTTTTGTGTCCAGGCATTTAGTGTCGGTTTGGCCGTCCTGTTGTATGCTTTGGTAAACACTTGTCGTGTACAAGGCGGTACATAGAGCTGTTGAATTGATTCCTCTGACTTATCGTTTTTATCCATTAACCCATCGGCTATGATAATATATCTTCGTTTTCTAGGGAATAGTGCATTGTGATAACTTCGATTGGTATGGCTATCCAACAGTGTGAGATTTCCTATTTGCATTTTATTCTTTCCGTCAGGAGCATTATCTTTAATAGAGTCTTCTGTTATTTCGTCACAGTAACGCATAATGGCAGAATACAAATTATTGAAATCTTCACGTTTATTGCTATTTTGATACTTTTGCTCCAATTCCTTAATAGAATCCGTAGTAAGATAGCCATCTCCCAAGTCCTGTTTAATACTCGCTAACCAATCCTTTCTGTCTACTGGATTTTTGAAATCTGAATAAGTGTTCGAAGAGATATGTTCGATATCCCATGATTGTTTATGTAGAAGTTCGAATGGGAATCGCTCATATTCTTTTTCTATACCTAACTGTTCATTGCTATGAAGCTGTTCAAAACGTTGAAGTATTGTTTCAATGTTGTGCATCAAGAATAGCAAGCGCAAAGTTTTTTTATCACTTTTGTCATAACTGTAATCATCAATGGTCTTATGGTTTTTGTTGTTCAGAATGTCCTTGATTCTTATTTTAAGTTTATTGATGAATTGAGAATGTGTCTGCTCTCTATTTAGTTTGAGCAATTCCTTTATGCTATTAATTGGATTATTGTTAAAATTGTATGTAAGGAAACCAATATAGTGATAGCTATAGACATCATCGTACATATCCTTTAGTCTTAAGAAAGTATGTCGCACGGCTTTCCATTTTTCCTGCAAAGTCCCCTTTTCAGGTTTTGAAAAATAGTTTCTGAACGACCATCGTGCATCAATGTCGTAATCACTTTGTTTACACCCTGCAACAAGATTGAAAAGGAAGTCCATTCGTGTCTGTCCTTCACGTAAGTCTTTAGCATTGATCATATACCAGAAATGGTCATTCTGCAATTCACGTTCCATCCTTTCAAAAATAGCAGCAGCCTCTAATCTTTCCAATTTAGGCAAACCATTTTCCCTATTGAGTAATAGTGCCTTAATAAGATCAGTATTTGTCAGATGAATTTTTCCGCTGTTTAGATTTCTAAACACATCATATCGTTTACTAGAAGCTACCTCATACCAAATTACTTGTATTGACTTTTCATCTCTTCTACGTCCGAGCAAATCTCTGAATGATTGCTTAATTGTATCGAGTTTATTTTTCATATCCTCTACATTTTCACTGTCGCACGAATTCTTTACCCATTGATTAAATACGGCAGAAATGTGATGATACGCATTATATATGTAATAAAAATCTATATTTGCTTCAACCATATCATTATTAACAGATACTATATTCTTGATATACTCGCTTCTTGACATTTGTGGGTTATCTTCAATGTCTCGTTCATATTCAAAAGTATAAGGCGGCTGCCCATTTAAATAAAGATATAGAAGATATAGAGTAGTAAGTCTTTGTTGCCCGTCAAGGACACAATACATGTTTTTTTCTAATGAGACCACAGCCAAAGGTTGAAGACAATACACTCTCTTAGATGCATTTTTACATTCATTAAATTCCCGTAAGTCATTTAACAGTTCCTCTACATTCAATGCAGTCCATTTATAACCTCGCTGTAGGTAAGGAATTAAAAATATCTTTCCAATTAATTCTGAAAAAGATTTCAGATGTAATACATCAGATTCATTATTAACCATAATTTATGTGTATTTTTTACAACATTCCATTACAATAATCCATTTCTTCCAAACCACATCCTGCATCTTTCAATTCAGTCAGAAACAGCCGTGCACACATCTCAGCATCATCGCCTGCCCGGTGGTGCTGCCCGTAAGGTATCTTGAACTGGTCACAGAGATAGTCCAGACTGTTGCAACCGAAGTTATAAAGCCTGCGCGCCGCGCGGAGGGAACAAAAATAAGTGATGTCCGGCTTCTCCATGCCGTATAATTCCAACGAGTGACGGATGCATCCGATGTCAAAAGCGGCATTGTGAGCTACAAGCACGGGAATGTCTTTCAGGCATTTGCTGATTTCTGCCCATACTTCCGGGAATTCCGGTGAATTGACGGTATCATTTGGGCGGATACCATGAATCTGCATATTCCAATAACTGTAACTATTTCCTTGCGGACGGACGAGCCACGAACGGGTTTCTGTAACCTCTCCGTCACGCACCACGCAAATTCCGGCCTCGCAGATAGAAGCACGTTTGCCTGTGGCTGTCTCAAAGTCGATGGCGATGAAATTTATTCCTTGCATGGTTTATCCTCCTCTTTCCAAGTATAATAGTCCAACATATTTTTTGCAAAATTGCGCATCTCGTTGCGTACGGATTCCGGCTCCAGCACTTCCACCTGGTCGCCTTGGGCCAGAACCAACTGATAGAAGTCGAAAGTCGGCTTTAGGTGGTATTCAAAGAGCGTGGACTCGTCATCTCCCTCTATCTCCCGCTGCGACTCGTGCAAGGGCAAGGTACGCAGATAATCGGCAAAACCGCCATAAGCCAATAGTACAATGCGCTGTATGGGTTCATCCGATGCGATCACTCCACAGCATCCTTCAAAATATTGGTTGACATCGAAATTCTTTTTCATCTTGAATGTCATGCCCGTGTCCTGAATATCTGAAATACGGTCGAGGGCATACACTCGGTAGACATCGGCAGGCTTGATGCCCTTCTCTTTGTCCCGGTCTGAAAAGTACGGGCTACGTGCCACCACGTACCAACGACGCTTCACAACTTTCAAGCAATATGGTTCAATTTCAAACGTACTAGCTTCGGGTTTGCCGAATCCTTGATGCGTAATGCTCAATACCCGATTACGTCGCATAGCATCCGCAATGCAGGTTAGCCAAGTCTGTCCTGAAGGGATTTTTTCAAAAATAATTCGGTCTTCCAACTTATTGTCTGCCTGTATTTGATTCAATGTGGCGTATGAACTGATGAGCCAACTGCGCAGATTGTTTCCTTCGATGCGTTCCGGCTCATCAATATAATAACGGTATCCATCCTTCCGGTCACATTCTATATATACATCGAATATGTCTTTGATAGCCTTCTTATGGTTATGAAAAGTCTTCAACGGCAATTCCTCACCATAACTCAGTCCGCTTTCCTGCCAAAGTTCGTTGATTTCCTCAAACGTCAAACGCTTATGCCTTCGCAGAATGTCCATCAGCCAGACATATCGTCCAAAAAGATTTGCTGCCATACTACTATCATTTTATGGTTATGCCACAAAGTTACGTATTCTCCTGTGCCAAATCGTTGCCCAACCTTAAATTTTTCTCTTTTTCCTGCATTTCTTTTATGTTATGCCGCGTTTTGGCATTTAAGACTCTTTACTTTGCAGCAGAATTAATAATAAACTTCTAAACATTAAAGCATTATGGTAACAACGAATTTAAGCAATGACTTTATGGCGAAAGTATTGGAAGATGCCGCTTGGAAAGAACTGTCGGGTGATTTTGCCTGGAACGAGCAATTGTTGGAGAAATATAAAGATAAAGTAGTGTGGAAAACGATTTCCGGAAACAGCAGCATCCTTTGGACGGTTTCTATGCTTGAAAAATTCAAGAACAGGATTGACTGGGAAGAAATCTCCAGTTCAAATAACGAACATTTGTTCACGGCAGAGAACTTGGAGAAGTACAAGAACTATTGGAATTGGCGGGAATTGTCACGCAATTCATCATTGGAACTGACATCGGTCATTTTAGAGCAATTTGCCGATTATTGGGATTGGAGTGAAATTATCGACAGCTATGGCAGGGATGAATTGTACAACGCGGAATTTCTGGAGAAGTACCAAGATCGCATTCCTGCTTCCGCTTTGCAACATTCCCGCCTGTGGGACAAGTTGGTCGAGGACGAAAAGAAACAATTAAAGATACGTATCCTTTCATAAAACAAAATGAAAACCGTAGAAAACTATAACGTAAAAATCTACACGGACAACATCGAGGACAGTGCCCGCGAGCAAATCAAGGAGTTGCTGTCCATCGATGTGTTCAGCAAGTGTAAAATCCGCATCATGCCCGACGTTCATGCAGGGGCAGGCTGCGTCATCGGTTTTACGGGAGATTTAGGTGACAAGGTGATACCCAATATTGTGGGCGTGGACATAGGTTGTGGCATCTTGGTGCAGCCGTTCGTCTGTATGAATGACATAGATTATCATGCTCTCAACGAGTTTATTCTTCACCACATACCGTCCGGCCGCAATTACCGGGACAACCTGTATGCGCCGCTCCCGCAAAAGTATATGGATGTATATTGCGAAGCCAAAGATATCATCAAGCAGTTGCGCTGCTATCGCGAACTGAAGGAAACTAAACGCTTGAACGCCTCCATCGGTTCGCTGGGCGGAGGAAATCATTTCATTGAGTTGGATAAAGACGAATGCGGCATAAGCTACTTGGTTGTTCACACCGGAAGCCGCAACTTGGGGAAACAGGTGGCGCAAATCTATCAGAAGTTAGCCGTAAAGTGCCAGTCTGGATGGGCCGAACTGATGGAAGAACAAAACCGCATGATTGCCGAATACAAAGCGGCGGGACGTAAGGATGCGTTGCAGGATGCCATACGCCAACTGCACAATTCATTCAAAATGTGCAAGCCGACTATACCGCCCGATCTATCCTATCTGGAAGGTGCTTATCGTGAAGATTACCTGCATGACATGCGTCTCTGCCAGCATTGGGCCAAGATGAACCGTAGTCTGATTGCCAATCTTATCATGGATTACTTCATTTCTCAAGGCTATGTCGAATTGATGCAAAATGATTTAGCATTTGAAAGTGTGCATAACTACATAGGCGACGACAACATCATCCGCAAGGGGGCGATAGCCGCTTATGAGGGGCAAAAGCGCATCATCCCGCTGAACATGCGCGACGGTTCATTAATCTGCATAGGCAAAGGCAATGAAGACTGGAACAATTCTGCCCCACACGGTGCCGGGCGCATCATGAGCCGGAGCCAGGCCTTCAAGAGTATATCAATGGATGAATATCGTGCCTCCATGCAGGGCATATACAGCGAAAGCCTGTCGGAAGAGACCAAAGATGAGTCACCCATGGTGTACAAGCCGAAGGATGAAATCATCGGAAACATCCGCGACACGGTGAGCATTGTGAATGTGATAAAGCCTGTGTATAACTTCAAAGCAGCAGAATGATATGAGTAAGCCCCAAGAATTGATAGGACTGAAGCATAACAATTATGACTATCCGTTGGCCGATGTTTCCCATCTTTCAGAAAAAGAGAAAAAGGACTTGTTGAAACGCGGAATGCGCATACCGAAGGAACTGCAATCCGACGAGGAGTTCGAACAATGGGTAACGGTATTTTCTGAATGGAACACCTGCACCTACAGCGAAGGACATATGCCTACGGAAGAAGAAAGAGACTTTGAAAAAATGCTTACCGCAAGTTATGAACGTGGCTTGTGGTATCACCGCAAGCATTTCAGCGAATGGAAGAAAGAATACCTGCAACCACTCATTGACGAATTGGTGGAGCACGCCGCCCACGACCCGCAATACGACTGGCAGTTCATCTACGAATTAGAGTATGCCAAGCTACGCTGCATGAGGGCTTACTTCTCACATTCTCTGATAGCAGACGAGAATGGTAACTTCGGCTTCAACCGCTGGATAGATATTTGCATCTGCTTGTTACAACATATCAAAGACAATGGTTTACATATCTCTCGGCAGCAGATTAAACGGATGAACATCCGAAACGTTGGTGATGTTGTGACTTCCTCCATGCTTAACGATTATATAGAAGCCACTATGTCGACGGATGAAAAAGACAATCCTCTTGACAAATTCTATTACGGAAAGAAAATATATGTCCGCAAGATGGAGCGGCTTTATTACTGGATACGCCTTTACAAGATGAGGGAGTGGTGGGAGTAAAGCAAACATTATAGGCAATAACTCCAAGAAAGGAACATCGGTATATTGGCATCCCTTTCTTAAACTTATCTCTTGTTCAATAACAGTGCAACCTTTACTTCCTCTTTTTCATAATTTTCTGTCTGCGTACCGAACAACATGTTTGTGTATCCAAGATGTTGCATCACGGATTTATGGAACATCTCAAGCTCCGTTTCATCCAACTGGCAGTGAGAAGGACAACGGATGAAGATAATGGCACTGTCATACTTCGTAAGGTCGAGCAGCTGATATTGGATCATTGACTCCAAAATGTAGGTAAGGCGTGAACTGGTATCTTGCGTCACCGAGTGGTAATCATACTGTCTGCCGTATTGGACATTGAGCAGAAACTCCACATCGCTCCGCCTAAAGGTGCTGCCTTCGGCGGAAAGCATCCTTGCCAAATTCTCTCGTGCGGCCATTTTGCGCAGAGATTCTTCCCGTTTGCCCTGACGGTATTCCCGCTTTCGTTTTGAGCGGTTCATACGATTGTTAAAGAAATCACGCGCGTTTGTCCGCGTAACGTAACGTCGTCCGTCCTCCCCCCTGCTGCGCAGGCGGCGTGGTGTCTGATGCTTCCAGATGCTTTCTTCCAGTTTATCCAAAGCAACTTCATACTTATTATTCAAAATCTTTGGCCCAAATTTTCTTTGCCATGTTTCTTCTCTTTCGTCAGGTGAGAATCCCCAATAAGTGATTTCCCATAGACAGTGCATAGCGATTTCTATTTTGGAAATATGCACATCGTCCGCCACGACAATTTCTTTGGCCAAATCTTCTTCCCAAGTACAGTCGTGCATCGGGCCTACGCCAATCCATTTTTCTTCATCTTCCCATTCTCCGCCATGCCATTCTACAAAGATTTTACCTTCAAAATTATTTGCAGGTTCCATGTTACGAAGGATGTCGTATGCCTCGCGGAAGGCGTAGAGATTGTCAAGATGCTTTGGCTCATGCTTTTTCAAATATGGAAGAAGTTCGTCGAAGCCGACTTGCGTTAGTAATTCTTTTAGTGTCATAATTATTTATAGTAGAGTGTTATGCTATAACAATTTTATTATCTAAGTCTAATGTTATCTCCTGCCCAGGTCTAATGGGCAGAGCCAAGTTATAATCGAGCAGGAACTTGTTGCCGGAGTTCAGTTCATTCTGCGTATCATACTGGACAGAATAAACATTGTTTTCCCATCCAAAGGGGACTCCGTTATATTCCTGGGCGAAACGCACGGCATACATCGTGCCGCTGATGATGGGACATTGGGCCACAATGACCGATTGGGTCAAAACGACCTGCATACGGCAACGCGCCACTAATCTCGTGGGGTTGGCTTTCACACCGAAAGGATGTTCGGACAGGATGGTTCCGCCCTTGGCGATTATTTCATCCTGTAACGACTTGTTCACCTTGGGATGCGTGATGTCCAAGCCCGAGGCCACCACTGCTATTGTCTGTCCGCCCGCATCGAGGCAGCCCTGGTGGGCGGCCGTATCGCAACCCAAAGCCAAGCCGCTGATGACGATATGTCCTTGCTTGCCCATCTGTTCAGCAAACTCGTAGGCCATGTTCAGGCCTTCCTTGTCTGCTGCGCGTGCACCAATAATGGCTACATTATCCTCACGGTTGAGTAAATCCTTATTCCCCAGCACGTGGATGAGCAACGGTGCATCTCTGCATAAATTGCGGAAGTGATGAGGATACGCTTCGTCATTATAAGGGATGGTAATCACTCCTGCTTTTGTCTGCCTGTCCAATATTCGTTTTGCCTTGTCGAGTTCGCGGATGGACATGGAAGCCGTTTCTTTCAGTGAATATCTTTCGCTTTCCACGTTTTCATATAGTTGCTTGGAAGAATAACCTAGCAACTGCAGGCATAATAATTCTTCTACTGAAAGAAAAGAAAGCCTCCACGCCTCCATTTTATTTTGCCTCTTTTTGACAACCTCTTTCCAATCTTCTCTATTTTTCATAAGATGGTATTTTATTTTGTGGCAAAGGAAACATTTCGATGTGCCGAATTGGAGCATAGGCAGATTATTTTTCCGTCTGCTTTCGTTTGCATTACTCTACATGTGGTTCGAAAATTTATAATGGAAATACAAAATATCTTCGCCTTGTGCTGCGATTTGGCACTTTGATGACGGAACTTTGCATCATCAAACCAAATAGGAGACATAGAATGAAACTGGCAGAAGCATTAAGCATCCACACCGACCTGCAAAACAGAATCGACCAATTGAAGAGTCGGCTGAAATACAGTGCTAAGGTGCAGGAAGGTGAGCAACCTTCTGAGAACGTGAATGAATTGTATAAAGAATTGGATGAATGCCTTTTGCAATTCGAGGTGATTGTTTATCGGATTAACCGCACCAACATGCAAACCGTGTACGAGGGAGAAACTCTCATCCAAATGATTGCCCGCAAAGACACATTGAAGTTGCGTCTGACGGTAATGCGCGACCTCTTGAAACACGTTGTTGAAAATGACCGTTACGGGCGACAGGAGATAAAATATATTCACATGGTGGACGTGGGTAAATTAAGAAAGGTTACGGACAACTATTCCAAACAGCTCCGAAACTTGGATATGAAGCTACAAAGCCTGAACTGGTCGGTAGATTTAATTTGACATAATAAGGTATAGTCCTTCTTTGTAACAGACAATGGCGGCACTTCCTTATCGCATGGCAGGGGCAACAAACCAAGGTGGCAGCTAGTAGAAGCATGGTTATTACCGCGCATCTCCGGCACGGTGTACAAACGCATAGCGTACACGGCCTCTGGGGGAAGATTATTCTGCATTACCTTGTGCCGATTGTTTGGAAGGAAAGACGAGGGTGGGTTGAGGGAATTTATTGCTCTAAAATAGGCACTATGACATTCAAGGAACTTTTTTCGCAATTCAGTTTTGCCGAAATCAGACCGGCATTCCTAAATTTATGGCAGACCAACGAACCGAAACTGGTCGAACATCTCGATTTGGACAAATGGGAAAGAATTTATCAGAACGTCCAAGCGTTGGAAGCAAAATCATCCCAATATTACATTCGCTTAGGATATCGTTGGGAAACCTGTAGCCCGATGATTGACATGAACTGTTCGGTTTATGACAAGGTAGACAACCATCTAGATTGCCCTATGGCCTGTTATCCGTTATGGTCGGAAATAGCGGGCATGGAAGTGGTGGTGGAGAAAGATATTGTGATTACGCCTCAAGAGCTTGTTGCAGGCTTGCTGTGGGAAATTACTTACTTTGGCGGGACGGAAGAGATTGCACGAAAGAGTATGGAAAGAACATTTCATGGAGGAACGAAATGAAACGAGAGCAGATTGTCATGTTCATTTGGATATATATTATTTCTGCCATAATGCTTCTCCTGCTTGTCTCGCTTGGTGGAGGAATGTCGGAAGAACGATGGATAAGGATATAAATCGAATATAATATGGAAAAAGTAAGTGAAGTATTTTTCAGTGAGCATGGGCTGACTTCCACATCGGCATCGCATTTGGCTGATTTGGCGCAAGAGGTCATGGCCGAGAATGAAGCAAAGTTGAAAAACATGACCTTTGTGACTACGAAAGTCGATATTGTAGGCTCAACTTCCGAATCGGGGAAGACCGTCTGTGTGGGTTATGACGAAGATATGCTGAGTCTGGTTCGTCCTCTTTTGAAAGACATAGTCTCAATGAACACTTTTGCGCTTGGATAAGGGAAGCAGTCAAAGCTAAAGACAAGGAATTGAAACAGGTAGCAAACTTTATGTTTGAAGAATGGTGTACGCTTCAGGGAGTCGAAATACCTTCTAGCCCATCCTATCCGAAAGAAACGACGGAAGTGGATATCATCGCTCAGATGAATATCAAAGAGCGTAACCGCTATCTGCAATTGGAAGCCGTAGCTGCTACTATTGAGAAATATATCCATCCCGGAGGCCAATTCTCTTTAGCCCGTGAAGAACTCCAAAACAGAATCATGAAACCTTACAGCACCGAAGGAAATGGAAAAGACACGTTGATTTACACTCACATTCCTTCCGTTGACCCGCAAAAAGTAGAAGATGTGTTTTCGTAACTCCAAAAATGGCATCGTCAGAATGAACGGGAGCTGAATAAAATGAAGTTTGCTATCAAAAAACAAGCCGAGAAACAGATTCTAGAAAATACGCATCGGTTCAAGCAGGAACTGGAAAGTGAAAAACAATGCCACATGACACTTTACACTCAATACAAAGAATGGCAACTGAAAGAGCTGGAACGCATTTCTAAATTGAAAATCAATGTACCGGAAGCCTTACAAAACACTTATGAGCAACTAAGTCGGCTTGAAGCATAAAAAAGGTGTCGCGAACTTACATCTCAATGGATGCTAATCACGGCTTTGATGGGGCAGAGATTGTCGCTTGCATTTAATTGGAATTAGAATTGGAATGTCTAACTAACAAACGGCGGATGTTTGCAGCTATAAAAACATCCGGTCTTAGACTTTGACCTTGTCTGTGTCTTTGCCTCAGTATTCCTGCAAAAGGAATGCTGTGTTGACCATCTTTGTCCCTAACTTAAATTTTGAATACAATGGAACATTTGAGAAAAGTATTAGGTCAACCGAAAAGAAAATTCACATCTTGGGAGAAGGTTTATATTGGTTTTATGACAATCGTTCTATCGTGCAAAATAGTATTATATATTTTGGGCAGATTACAGAATGAGCTAAAAGACTAACGAGAGATTGCCATATCCAGGTGAATTCTTATCTCTAAGATATACGATAAAAACAGGTTCCCGACTTCAGTCAAAATATGGTCTTCTATGCTTGCCATTACATTGGGTTTGTCGCAAAATTATAAATTATTTGCGACAACATTATGCTTTATGCAAAACAAAAGAGGGTACTTAGCATTACTCCTAATGAGTTAAATAGCAATCTTTATTCCCTCTAATTCTGCGTAAACAATGCGTAAACAAACGGTTTCAGTTAGAGGTGTTTAGTGAGTTTTATAGGAGATAGTAAAATTCGCAACTATCTGATACTTAATTAAGATTAGTAAATCGAACTATCACAGAAAATCATCTTATCGTTCTCATAATTTAGAGGTCCCTGGTTCAAGCCCAGGCTGGTCCACAAACTAAGAGCCTCATTCCTAAGGGAATAGAGTCTCTTTTAGTTTGTAGAACCTCACAGATATCACCCGTCCTTTCCAATTGGAAGCAGGACAAGAGATAGAGATAAGTGTGGAATATAGTCAAAATGCTCCTCCGGGCAGTGTACAATTAGTATGGTCACTTCCCAACTCAGCGAGCATCTCACCACAGCATTTGCTTGACAGGGTGAAAAAAGACGGAACTACACTAATACTCCTCAAATCAGCCGAGTCGTGGATGGATGCCATAGCACAGGCTACCGGATGTGTCTATAAAGGATTTTACTCGGTAGGACGCAATTGGATAGGTGGCATTCACTTCGTAAAAGAACATCCCCTGTTTAATGGACTGCCCACCAACACAGCTATGGGCCTTACCAAGCATTGGTGCACGAGGGAGATAAGAAATTAGGGTTCTATTTGGAAGGTGATGAAATGATTGTAGGCTCCTATCGTACTCCCCCCCCTTTGCCTAGGTTCTACTTTGGGAATCATTCCTTATGGTAAAGGGAGAATAATCTACTCTACACTTGATGTTGTAGACAACTTACTGTCACAAGAACCGGCAGCCGAAGTGGCTAGAAAACTTTTTTGCAATATGCTTTCTATTAGTAACTGGTAAAGTAATCTGCAAACTAAAAGATGGGTAGCCTGCTCAGACTACCCATCTATAAATTATTAATGTAAACAGAAAACAATCTTCACCTATTTAGCGGAAATCTTTCAATTCTTCCTGTAACCTCTGACGAGTAAAGAAAATACGGCTTTTTACTGTTCCCAAAGGAAGATCTAGTTTTTCAGCAATCTCACGATACTTAAATCCGGATACGTGCATAGCAAACGGAACTCTATATTCTTTTGGAAGGGCATTAACCACACGGCGCATCTCTTTTAAATCATAAGCGCTCTCCGTACTTTCAAATCCTGAATCTTGTGGCAGGTTTATATGGTAGAGGTTATCAGTCTGATCGACGAACGTTTGGTCTCGTACCACTTTACGATAGTTATTAATAAAGATGTTGCGCATTATAGTGTACATCCATCCTTTGAAGTTTGTATCGGGGGTATATTTATCTTCGTTATCCAAGGCTTTTAATGAAGTTTCCTGCAACAAATCGTTTGCTTCTTCGCGATCGGTTGTTAATTTATAAGCGAAACGGAGCAATTCTTCCTGTACTCCTACCAGGTCTTTCTCGAAGCTTAAACTTTTCATATGCGTTACTTTTAATTTGTGAATACTTGTTTCAATTCGATGATGCAAGTTTACGAGAATTCGATGGAAGCAATGAACCGAGAATAAACATTTTTTAGGGGAAAATCTATCCGCCGACTATTTTTAGGTCATTTCTGATAGTTTTTGGGTGGTGTTCCGGTATGCCACACAACAAAAAATCCCATTTTGAAGTCACACTTGACTCAAAATGGGATAACACAAACAAACAATATTAGCGATTTTCACAAACAGCTGTCTTTTTTATATTCTAAAATTCATAAGACTGATTTAGATTATGTTACTAGAACATTTTTATTATGGATACAAATGTATTACTTTATCAGCACATTACAGGTAGGAAGGAGAAATAGTTATAAAAAAAAATCCATCCACATATAAAGAATAGTACATATACACAAATAATTATATACAAGGTAGGACTATCACCTGAGAATGAATATCTAAAAATCGCCCATTTCATCGGAAGAAAACGGGAATAAATTATATTTTAGATATAGCCTCATTTGCAAGCTAAAAGCAAAAAGAGTATCTTTGGCATACAAAATAAAAAGTATAATGATGATGCTGAAATGCTATCTGCCTATTCTCTACCTACTACTAACATGGTTCCCGTACATTTCCGGAGTACCCCCAAGAACCCCTCAACCTAAAAAAAGTCCGATGGCTCTATACATGGATTCTCTAGGATTGATAAACGTTACTGAGCTAGACAATAGTCTTGCTGTACAGCTAATGTACACACAGGATGATAACTTCACCGGGGAAGTCCTTTACGATAATCTGACAGAAGCTTATTTGCACCCGGACGCCGCATATGCTCTCGTGAAGGCACAAAGAGCTTTAAAGGAATTACACCCGTCTTATAGCCTCATCATTTACGATGCCGCCCGTCCAATGTCTGTACAGAAAAAAATGTGGAATGTAGTGAAAGGAACCTCCAAATACAAATACGTCTCCAATCCGAATCGGGGTGGTGGACTACATAATTATGGCTTAGCCGTGGATATCAGTATTCTGGATTCATTTGGACAACCATTGCCTATGGGGACGAAAGTAGACCATCTGGGTGTAGAAGCCCATATCACACAGGAAAACGAGCTGGTACGCAATGGAAAAATAAGCGAGACGGAACATCAGAACCGGTTACTGCTACGGACAGTAATGAAAAAAGCCGGATTTCGTGCACTCCCCAGTGAATGGTGGCATTTCAATTATTGCAGCCGGGATGTAGCTAAACAGAAATATAAATTAATTCCATGACCGGCACCCCATCATTAATCACATTATCGTATCATATAACCATATCTTTATGTATATCTCCTCTGAAACCCGACTTTTTATCCGCGAACATTCAACAGACGATGTACGTACTCTTGCTTTACAAAGCAAAAAATATCCGGATGTAGATATGCCGGTTGCTATCACTCAGATTGCAGGACGGCAAATCGCCGCAGAAAAGATTCCATCGTGGAAAAAGATAGAAGATATAAGATATCCCAAGCACCTGTCCTTAGAACAATGTTCTTCGGAGATCACCGCCTATTACAAAGCCGGTCTCCTGCAAGGAGATTCCTTAACTGATCTGACCGGAGGATTCGGGGTAGATTGTTCATTCCTTGCCGAAAAATTCAAATCCGTCACTTATGTAGAACGACAAGAAGAATTGTGCGGAATAGCCGCACACAACTTCCACATATTGGGCCTAAACCACATTAATGTAAAGAACGAAGACGGAATAGCTCACTTGAAAGCAATGTCTCCGGTAGACTGTATCTTTCTCGACCCCGCCCGCCGCAATGAGCACGGAGGTAAAGCTGTCGCTATCTCCGACTGCGAGCCCGACGTAGCCGCACTCGAAGGACTCTTACTAAATAAGGCCAAGCAAGTAATGGTAAAGCTCTCCCCTATGCTCGACCTTTCATTGGCACTACGAGAACTGCAACAGACACAGGAAGTCCATATTATATCCGTCAATAACGAATGTAAGGAGTTACTGCTGATTCTCGGTCAGACAATACCGCAAGAAATCAAAATCCATTGTGTCAACCTCTCCACCAAAGGAGAGCAAGAAGGACAACACTTTACATTCACCCGAGAACAGGAGCAATGCAGCCAATGCAACTACACAGATTCTTTAGATGAATATCTGTATGAGCCTAATGCCTCCCTTCTGAAAGCCGGAGCTTTCAAAAGCCTGTCATCCGCTTTTCCTATAAGGAAATTACACCCCAACAGTCATCTTTACACCTCCGACACCTTGATTGATAACTTTCCCGGAAGAATATTCCGGATTGTCAATCAATGCAGCTTCAATAAAAAAGAAAGCAAAGAATGTCTAGCCGACCTCAAGAAAGCAAACATCACCATCCGCAACTTCCCGGCTACGGTAGCCGAACTCCGTAAACGGATCAAGCTATCAGAAGGAGGAGATACTTATCTATTTGCCAGCACATTAAACAACGAACAGAAAGTCCTGATCCGCTGCGAGAAAATCAAGTAGACATCTCACATGCCGTAATATAAACGTAACATATTTGTTATGCGTTCTTCAACCAACTGTAAAAAGCAAGAAACGTCACCCCTCTACTTTTGCAGCAAATAATTAACGCACGCTAACATTTATGAAACGATTTATCAGATTACTCTCATTAGTTCTTTTAATTATGAGTACAAGCGGTAACACTCTTGCAGAAGAAAAAGTGAACGTAGTCAAACAAGGTACTATCCGCGGACGTATTGTGGATACTTCCAAACAGATTCTGCCGGGAGCCTCCATCTATATTGAAAAATTACACACCGGAGTAACAAGTGATATCAACGGTTACTACACATTTGCCAATCTTACTCCCGGCACATACACCGTAAAAGTAAGTTATGTAGGTTACTCTCCTGTCGAAATGAAGATAACCATTCCTGCCGGAAAGACACTCGAAAAAGATGTAGTGCTCAACGAAGGATTGGAACTGCAGGAAATAGTGGTAGGCGGTGCTTTCCAAGGACAACGCCGTGCCATCAATGCACAGAAAAACAATCTGGGAATCACTAATGTCGTTTCAGCCGACCAAGTCGGTAAATTCCCCGACTCTAATATCGGAGATGCGTTGAAACGTATCAATGGTATCAACGTACAATATGACCAAGGAGAAGCCCGCTTCGGACAAGTACGCGGAACTTCCGCCGACCTTAGTTCCGTAACCATCAACGGCAACCGCCTTCCTTCCGCTGAAGGTGATACGCGAAACGTTCAGCTCGACCTGATTCCCGCCGATATGATACAGACCATTGAAGTGAATAAAGTAGTTACTTCCGATATGGACGGAGACGCTATCGGAGGCTCCATCAATCTCGTCACGAAAAGCACTCCGTACAAACGTACTTTCAGTGCTACTGCCGGAACCGGATACAACTGGGTCAGTGAAAAAGCCCAATTGAATCTGGGGCTTACCTACGGTGATCGATTCTTCAATAATAAATTAGGAGTAATGGCCGCTATCTCCTACCAAAACGCTCCGGTAGGATCGGACGATGTGGAGTTCGAATATGATGTCAACAAGAAAGGAGAAGTAGTCATGGTAGAAGCACAAAAACGCCAATACTACGTAACCCGTGAACGCCAAAGCTACTCATTGGCCTTCGACTACGATATAAACCCGAACCACAGACTGACATTGCAGGGTATCTATAACCGCCGTCATGACTGGGAAAACCGTTACCGTGTCACTTATAAGGACCTGGACAAGACAGGACTGGATGACGAAGGTGAAATGCAACAATCCGCACAAATAGAAACTAAAGGAGGCACACCCAACAATAAAAATGCCCGTTTGGAACTACAGCAGACTATGGATTTCAGTCTGGGTGGAGAGCACCAATTCGGCAAACTATCTATGGATTGGGGAGCTTCTTACGCACGTGCCACCGAAGATCGTCCGAACGAAAGATATTTTAACCTGAAACAGGACTTTCTCGGATTCGACGTCGTAGATGCAGGCGACCGTTTTCCATACGTGACAACAGATGTAAGCCTCCACAATGGAAAAGCAGACGGTGAAAGAGGAAAATGGAAAGTAAAGGAACTGACCGAAAGCAATCAGGAAATCTATGAAAATGACCTGAAATTCAAAGTCAACTTCGAACTGCCTTTAACCAACGGTATCTACGGCAACAGTCTGAAGTTCGGAGCCAAATATGTTTCCAAGACAAAAGACCGTGACGTAATCTGCTACGACTACGCAGATGCATATAAAGACACCTACGATACAGAATACATGAACAATCTTACCAGTCAGATCCGAGACGGCTTCATGCCCGGCAGCCAATACAAAGCTACGGATTTCGTCTCCAAAGAATACTTAGGATCACTCAATCTGGCCAATATGGAAGGCGAGCAGGTTCTTGAAGAGTCTTCAGGCAATTACCACGCCAAAGAGAACGTCACTTCCGCTTTCTTCCGTTTCGACCAAAATCTCGGAAAGAAAATAAAGATGATGTTAGGACTCCGTATGGAAGCCACTCATATCAAATACAACGGCTGGAATTGGAACGTAGATGAAAACGAAGATGAAAGCCTCGAACCGACCGGTGAGCATAAAAACGACTATGTCAACTGGCTCCCCAGCGTCTTATTCAAATACGATGTAAACGACGATTTCAAAGTACGCGCATCTTTTACAGAAACATTAAGCCGTCCCAAATATTCGGCATTGATCCCGTGCGTGAATATCAACCGTAGCGACAACGAGCTGGTGATGGGTAATCCTGATTTAACTCCGACTATATCCTACAACTTCGATTTAAGTGCAGATTATTACTTTAAAAGTGTAGGTTTGGTCAGTGCAGGCATTTTCTACAAGAAAATCAACGATTTCATTGTAGACCAGGTAATAGGAGATTATACCTACCAGAATAACGAATACAAAAAATTCACTCAGCCCAAAAATGCAGGTGATGCAGATCTATTAGGCGTAGAACTTGCTTACCAACGTGATTTCAGTTTCATTGCTCCCGCACTGAAATGTATCGGATTCTACGGCACATACACCTATACCCACACTAAAGTGAACAACTTTAACTTCGAAGGACGTGAAAATGAAAAAGACTTGTCTCTTCCCGGTTCTCCGGAACACACAGCCAACGCCTCTCTCTATTTCGAGAAGAAAGGATTCAACGTACGTCTCTCTTATAACTACGCCTCCAGTTTTATCGATGAAATGGGAGAAGTTGCCGCACTAGACCGCTATTACGATGCTGTCAATTACATGGACTTGAACACCAGCTATACGTTTGGGAAGAAAATAAAGACTACGTTCTATGCGGATGCCACCAATTTGCTGAACCAGCCGTTGCGTTATTATCAAGGCGTCAAAGACCGTACAATGCAGTCAGAACACTATGGAGTGAAGATTAACGCCGGAGTAAAAGTCAACTTCTGATACGGGCTGATTTGTTCCTTTTAAACCAACAGCCCCTCAAAAACCAAAACAATTGCATACATTTACAAACATCTAATATACAACAGAATATGAATATAAAGATTAAAGGTTTATTGATTCTAGCATTGATTTCCGTCTGTACATTCGCTCAGGCACAATTGACGGATTATTCTATATTTGATCAGAAGTTCAACTTCTATATAGCGAACGACTTGGGACGTAACGGATACTATGACCAAAAACCGATTGCCGAACTGATGGGTACGATGGGAGAAGAGGTCGGTCCCGAATTCGTCCTGGCTACCGGGGATATCCATCATTTCGAAGGAGTGCGCAGCGTGAACGACCCCTTATGGATGACCAACTACGAACTTATCTATTCTCATCCGGAATTGATGATTGATTGGTTTCCGATTTTGGGAAATCACGAATATCGCGGTAACACACAAGCTGTATTGGACTACACCAATATTAGCCGCCGTTGGACAATGCCCGACCGTTACTACACAAAGAGATTCGAAGAAGAAGGTACAACCATCCGTATCATTTGGATTGACACGACTCCTCTGATCGACAAATACCGCAAAGAGAATGATAAATACCCCGATGCCTGCAAACAGGATATCAACAAACAACTGGCATGGCTGGATTCTGTGCTGGCTAATGCCAAAGAAGACTGGATTATCGTAGCCGGACACCATCCTATCTACGCATACACCCCGAAAGAAGAAAGCGAACGGATGGACATGCAGAAACGTATAGACCCTCTCTTGCGCAAATATAAAGTAGATATGTATATCTGCGGACATATCCACAACTTCCAGCATATCCGCGTTCCGGAAAGTGACATCGACTATATTGTCAATTCCTCTGCATCACTGGCACGCAAAGTAAAGCCCATCGAAGGAACAAAATTCTGTAGTCCTGAACCGGGTTTCTCCATCTGCTCTATCAACAAGAAAGAACTTAATCTACGCATGATAGACAAGAAAGGAAATGTGCTTTATACAATCACCCGAAAGAAATAAGTTCTCTTAAAAAGATAAATTCTACTCTCAGAAAAAACACACGACATAGGGTGTCCCTTTCGTGATGAAAGGGACACTCTAACTATATATATCTATCGGTCACAGTCATTTCGGCTTACTTTCTTGGGCAGTCTTATCTGTAGGACTTGTATTTCTCAAATCATCTTTCGGAATCGTCGTCTCATTACCATCCCGCATAGCCATATAATGCGGTGACATGATTTCAATACCCGCCTCATTAAATTTATCCTGAATATTCTGATGCAGGTTTGAATAAATCTGAGGCATTTTATCAGCTTCCTTGATATAAGCATTCACCTGATATACCGGATACCAGTCACTTAAAGAAGTTTCCAGAACAAACGGACGCGGGTCGTCCACTACACCGGGAGTATTCAATGCCGCATCAATCAACAATTCATTTACTTTCCGCCAAGGGATATCATAACCAATGGACACCTCAGAATGAATAATCAGCCCGTATTCACGTGCTGACGTGCTATAATTCACGGTATGAGACGACATGACGAAAGAGTTGGGTACAGTGACCACCTCATTCTTAGGCGTACGGATACGGGTGACAAGCGGAGTTTTCTCAATAATGTTCCCTGTAGTATCATTCAACTGAATCCGATCTCCTATCTTGAACGGACGCATATAAGTAATCACCAATCCGGCAATGATGTTGCCGATAACCGTACTCGAACCGAGTGAGACAATCAAGCCGACAAACACCGATATTCCCTGAAACACTCCGGAGTTGGAACCCGGCAAGTAGGGATAAATCATCGCAATCATAAAGGCATAGAGCAGAAAACGGATAATATGGAACGTCGGCATTGCCCAATCCGGATAAAAGCCGTTGATCTTAAGACGCCCTCCCTCTACTTCACGTGCCAGATACAACACGAAACGCACCAGATATTTCACTGCATACCAGATCACAATAATGGTAAACAGTTTAGGAATGTAGTCAATGATACCGACAAAGATTCCACGAATCGGATTCCAGATATAACCGAGCAGACGATAAGCCAACCCTTCCGTCTGTGGGAAAATAATAAAAATCAGCGGTACGGTAAACAGTAATTGTAATCCCATAAGGATATACCGCCCTACACTGGCTAGAAAGACTAACAGATTCGCCTGCTTCTGTGCGTCCAACAATTCATATCCCTGAATCGACACCGGTTTTATCTTCGTATCTTTCAAGCGTAGAATGCGTACTTTCAACTTACGGAACAGCCAATTGGTAAGACGGAACAAAAAATACTGGCCTACAATCACCAATACAAAATAGAGAATACGTTTTGCCATTCGCCAAATCCCGTGTTCCGCCTTCATCTCGTGCAGTTTGTCAACAACGTTCTGCCGTCTCTCATTCGCCAGAGAATCGCGGGAAACGCCCTCCCATAAAGCGTCCTGATCCGTAAGGGACAGCAACACCTTATTGCCATACATCAAATCGGAAACAATATCCGAATGGTCTACAGAAACCGAATCGGGACGAAGATTGAAGCGCCTTCCCAATTCTTCAATGGCGCTACCGGTCATTTGCGCCCTTTGTTGAGGAGTATACCCACCCCGTTTTGTATAAAGATAAAATAAAGTGTCGCCATCCGCCACTACAGGAATACCTTTGGTAAACTGACGCAAAGAATCGATGCGTTGTCGTTGCCGGGCATACTTCACCGAATCGGCTGCGGCCATCTGAAGCTTCATCTGCTCCATCTCCATCCGCATATTCGCCTCATTAAGCCGGGCAGTCTCCAATGTCTTTTGCAAATTTGCCACATAAGCAGAGTCCGATCCCTGTTTCATAGAAGCATGTACACCGGTTATACTATCCCCCGCAAATATCTTTTTGACAGCCTGCTCCAACTGCGCCTGTGCCCCAATTGTTGCAAAAGACATCAACAATATCAGCACCAACCGCTTTATTTTATTTATTTCCATATTCTACTATTCAAATGATTACAAATTAAGGTTAATCCACTTCTTTTTTTACTAAAACAGAGCAAACATACGGATTGTTTTTGACATTACAATTCCTAAATTGATTATCTTTGCAATTCAAACAGAAAAAGCTATGAATATATTATTTCTTATAGGAGGACTTATCCTCATTCTTCTAGGTGCCAACGGATTAACAGACGGTTCTGCCTCAGTAGCCAAACGCTTTCGCATTCCGCCTATCGTTATCGGGCTTACTATTGTCGCATTCGGAACTTCTGCCCCAGAACTGACGGTCAGCGTTTCTTCCGCTCTCAAAGGCAGTGCGGACATCGCTATCGGTAATGTAGTGGGAAGCAATATTTTCAATACATTGATGATCGTAGGCTGCACCGCCCTATTTGCCCCGATTGTCATCACCCGTAATACGCTCAGAAAAGAAATACCGCTCTGCATACTCTCTTCAATCATTTTACTGGTTTGTGCCAACGATGTCTTTCTGGACAAGGCATCAGAGAACATTCTAAATAGAGTAGACGGTCTGTTATTGCTTTGCTTTTTCGCCATCTTTATGGGATATACATTTGCTATCGCTTCCTCTGGTCCTTCCAAGCCTATAACGGACAATGCGCAGCCAGCCGAGCACTCCGCCGAAGAGGAGGAAATCAAATCGCTCCCCTGGTGGAAATCCACTCTATATATCATCGGCGGTCTGGCTGCACTTATATACGGAGGACAGTTATTTGTCGATGGAGCCACTGGTATTGCCCGCAGTCTGGGAGTCAGTGAATCGATTATCGGCCTGACTTTGGTAGCGGGAGGCACTTCTCTGCCCGAGCTTGCCACTTCCATCGTTGCTGCATTGAAGAAAAATCCGGAGATTGCCATCGGTAATGTAATAGGAAGCAATCTTTTCAATATCTTCTTCGTATTGGGATGCAGTGCAAGTATCACCCCGCTCCATCTTAGCGGAATTACTAACTTCGACTTATTCACATTAGTAGGTTCCGGTATCCTGCTCTGGTTCTTCGGGCTATTCTTCGCCAAACGAACGATTACACGAATAGAGGGAAGTATCATGGTGGTTTGCTATATAGCTTATACATTAGTATTGATTTACAATACCTAAACCATCCGTCAATTTTTGGCAGCTCATCCCCCGTACACAGTTTTTGCCGTCCTGCGCGTTGTAATTTAAAGATTATCACGTATCTTTGCTTCCTGAATCATAAATACGAGATATGGCTATTACAATCAAGAAAGTCTCTACGAAGAGAGAACTTAAGAAATTTATTCGTTTCAATTACAGGATGTATAAGGATAACCCCTATTCCGTGCCCGACCTGTATGACGATATGCTTAACACATTCAACAAGAAGAAAAACGCAGCGTTCGAGTTCTGTGAAGCCGATTACTTCCTCGCCTACCAAGACGATAAGATAGTAGGTCGTGTAGCCGCTATCATCAACAACCGCGCTAACGAAAAATGGGGTTCCAAGAACGTCCGTTTCGGATGGATTGATTTCATCGACGACCCGGAAGTATCCTCCGCACTGATAAGAACCGTAGAAGATTGGGGGAAGGAACGGGGCATGACTCACATTGTCGGACCTCTCGGATTTACCGACTTCGACGCAGAAGGTATGCTGGTGGAAGGTTTCGACCAACTCAGCACGATGGCCACCATCTACAACCATCCCTACTATCCGGTACACATGGAGAAACTCGGTTTCGAGAAAGATGCCGACTGGGTAGAATACAAAATCTACATACCGGAGACCATCCCCGACAAACATAAGCGTATCTCCGAACTGATTCAACGCAAATATAACCTCAAGATAAAGAAATATACCTCCGGAAAGAAAATAGCCAAAGACTATGGACAGAAGATATTCGAACTGATGAACGAAGCTTATAGTCCCCTCTACGGATATTCACCTCTGACCCAAAAGCAAATTGATCAGTATGTAAGAATGTATCTGCCTATTCTCGATTTGCGCATGGTAACCCTCATCACCGACGCCAACGACGAACTGGTCTGCGTAGGAATCTCCATGCCATCCCTTGCCGAAGCCCTGCAAAAATCGCACGGGCGGTTGTTGCCTTTAGGATGGTTCTATCTGCTAAAAGCATTATTCATGAAACGTCGTGCCAAAATGCTTGATTTACTACTCGTTGCCGTGAAACCCGAATATCAGAATAAAGGTGTTAACGCTTTGTTATTTTCCGATTTAATTCCGGTTTATCAAAAATTAGGTTTTATCTTTGCAGAAAGCAACCCCGAACTGGAACTGAACGGAAAAGTCCAGGCACAATGGGATTACTTTGATACTCAACAACATAAGCGCCGCCGTGCGTTCATTAAAGAGATAAAATAAAAGCTATGGAAGAGAACGAATTGATACCTGTAGACAACAACGATGCAGTAGAGTACACTGACGACAACATCCGCCACTTGAGCGACATGGAACATGTCCGCACACGTCCCGGTATGTATATCGGTAGACTGGGCGACGGCGCGCATGCCGAAGACGGAATCTATGTCCTCCTGAAAGAAGTAATTGACAACAGTATTGACGAGTTCAAAATGCAGGCCGGTAAGAAAATCGAAATCATTGTCGAGGAGAATCTTCGTGTCAGTGTTCGCGACTACGGACGAGGCATTCCGCAAGGAAAACTGATTGAAGCTGTCAGTATGCTGAATACAGGCGGCAAATACGACAGCAAGGCTTTCAAAAAAAGTGTCGGACTGAATGGAGTCGGTGTAAAAGCTGTCAATGCCCTCAGTTCCCGTTTCGAGGTACGAAGCTACCGCGACGGCAAGGTACGTATCGCCACTTTCTCCAAAGGAGAGTTGCTGACGGACGAGACACAGAACACCGAAGAGGACAACGGAACTTATATCTTCTTCGAACCGGACAATACATTATTCCTGAATTACAGCTTCAAACCCGAATTTATCGAGACAATGCTGCGCAACTACACGTATCTCAATACGGGACTTGCCATCATTTATAACGGACACCGTATTCTGTCGCGCAACGGTCTGGTAGACCTTTTGAACGACAACATGACGGCAACCGGACTTTACCCGATCATCCATCTGAAAGGGGAAGATATCGAAATCGCCTTCACTCATACCGGACAATACGGAGAAGAATACTACTCTTTCGTCAACGGCCAGCATACTACTCAAGGAGGTACGCATCAGAGTGCTTTCAAGGAGCATATCGCCCGTACCATTAAAGAGTTCTTCAACAAGAACATGGACTATACCGATATCCGCAACGGATTGGTTGCCGCCATTGCCGTCAATGTGGAAGAACCGATCTTCGAGAGCCAGACCAAGACCAAACTGGGGTCTACTAATATGGCTCCCGGTGGTATCACGGTCAACAAGTATGTAGGTGATTTCATCAAACTGGAAGTCGATAACTTCCTGCACAAGAATGCGGACATAGCCGAAACGATACAACAAAAGATACAGGAGTCGGAAAAGGAACGTAAAGCCATCGCAGGCGTGACGAAACTTGCCCGCGAACGTGCGAAGAAAGCCAACCTTCACAACCGCAAGTTGCGCGATTGCCGCATTCATCTGAACGACCCGAAAGGAAAAGGACTGGAAGAAGAATCTTGCATCTTTATCACTGAGGGAGACTCTGCAAGCGGCTCCATCACCAAAAGCCGTGACGTGACTACCCAAGCTGTATTCAGCCTTCGCGGTAAACCGTTGAACTCGTTCGGACTGACCAAGAAGGTAGTTTACGAAAATGAGGAGTTCAACCTTCTTCAAGCTGCCCTTAATATAGAGGATGGTTTGGACGGGTTGCGTTACAACAAGGTAATCGTAGCAACCGATGCCGATGTGGACGGTATGCACATCCGTCTGCTGATGATTACTTTCTTCCTGCAATTCTTCCCCGATCTTATCAAGAAAGGGCATGTATATATCCTGCAAACTCCTTTGTTCCGCGTACGCAACAAGAAAAAGACCATTTATTGTTATTCTGACGAAGAACGTATCAACGCCATTGAAGAGCTAAGCCCGAATCCGGAAATCACCCGATTCAAAGGTCTGGGAGAGATTTCACCGGACGAATTCAAGCACTTTATCGGTAAGGATATGCGTTTGGAACAGGTAACTTTGCGCAAGACGGACGCAGTGAAAGAACTGCTTGAATTCTACATGGGTAAGAATACTATGGAACGACAAAACTTTATTATAGACAATCTGGTTATAGAAGAAGACTTGGCATCATGAGAAAAGCAATATTTCCGGGTACATTCGACCCCTTCACCATCGGACATTATTCGGTAGTGAAACGTGCACTTACCTTTATGGACGAAATCGTGATAGGAATCGGTATCAATGAGAACAAAAACACGTACTTCCCCATTGAAAAAAGGGAACAGATGATCCGGGAACTTTACAAAGACGAGCCTCGTATACAAGTAATGTCGTACAACTGTCTGACTATTGATTTTGCACAGGAAGTAGGCGCTAAGTTTATCGTTCGTGGCATTCGTACGGTGAAAGACTTCGAATATGAAGAGACAATTGCCGACATCAACCGTAAGCTGGCAGGCATTGAAACCATCTTACTTTTCACTGAACCCGAACAGACTTGTGTCAGCTCCACGATTGTACGCGAATTATTAACTTACAACAAAGATATCAGCCAGTTTATTCCCGAAGGAATGGTGATAAGTTGAGAGTTGAGAATGGAGAGTTGAGAATGATGTAGACGTATCCGGCAATTATATTATATAAAGTAAGATTATGAATAGAATGAAAATATACGTCCTCTTAGTTTGTCTGGGGACAATACTTACAGTAAAAGCTCAGAACTTCGGTTCGGCTGCTATGCGTAAGTTGCAAATGGCAGAGTTTGCAATCTCCAATTTCTATGTGGACAAAGTAGATGAAGACAAGTTGGTAGAAGAAGCCATCATCAAGATGTTGGCACAACTCGATCCGCACTCTACTTACTCGGATGCAGAGGAAGTGAAGAAAATGAACGAACCGCTCCAAGGTAACTTCGAGGGTATCGGAGTACAATTCCAGATGATAGAAGACACCCTGTTGGTGGTACAGCCTGTCAGCAACGGACCTTCCGAGAAAGTCGGTATCCTTGCCGGTGACCGCATCATTGCCGTGAACGACAGCGCTATTGCCGGGGTGAAAATGAGTACGGAAGATATCATGAAGCGTCTTCGTGGCCCGAAAGGTTCGAAAGTCAATCTGACAATCGTTCGCCGCGGCGTAAAGGACCCTTTATTGTTTACAGTAAAGAGAGATAAGATACCTATCCTTAGTCTCGACGCCTCTTATATGATTCAACCTAAAACGGGTTATATCCGTATCAACCGCTTCGGAGCAACAACTGCCGAAGAGTTCAAAAAAGCAATGAAGGACCTCCAGAAGAAAGGAATGAAAGATATGATTCTTGACCTGCAAGGAAACGGAGGCGGTTATCTCAATGCAGCCATTGACCTTGCCAACGAATTCTTGGGACAAAAAGAACTGATTGTATATACCGAAGGTAGGACCGCCAAGCGTAGTGATTTCTATGCCAAAGGTAACGGAGACTTCCGTAATGGCCGCCTCATCATATTGGTGGACGAGTATACAGCTTCCGCTAGCGAAATTGTCAGCGGTGCGGTACAGGATTGGGACAGAGGAATTATTGTAGGCCGCCGTTCTTTCGGCAAAGGCTTGGTGCAACGTCCTATCGATTTGCCGGATGGTTCTATGATTCGTCTGACTATCGCCCGTTACTATACTCCATCGGGACGTTCTATCCAAAAGCCGTATGGCAGTACGGTCGATTACAACAAAGACCTCATCGACCGTTTCAATCATGGTGAACTGATGAATGCCGACAGCATTCACTTCCCGGATTCATTAAAGGTACAGACTAAAAAACTAGGACGTACTGTGTATGGAGGTGGTGGTATCATGCCCGATTATTTCGTACCAATCGATACGACATTGTATACGGATTATCACCGGAACCTGGTAGGCAAAGGGGTTATCATCAAATTTACCATGCAGTTTATTGAGGAACACCGGAAAGAATTAGCTAACAAGTATAAGAAGTTCGAATCATTCAACGAGAAGTTTGTCATTGACGATAATATGTTGGCTACTTTGCGGGAGATGGGCGAGAAAGAGGGTGTGAAGTTCAATGAAGAACAATATCAGAAAGCACTCCCACTTATCAAAACGCAGCTCAAAGCACTGATTGCCCGCGACCTTTGGGACATGACCGAATATTTCCGGGTAATGAACACAACGAACGAAAGTGTACAAAAGGCTTTGGAAATACTGAATTCGGACGAATACGGGAAGAAGTTGAAATAAACAAGAACTTCTTCTCTCCTATATAAAAAATCACTTTTCTCTATCACCTATCACCGACGGCAATCAAACACCTTATTCATCGGGGTTTCCGGCGGTGATAGGTTGTTTTTTTAACCTATCACCTATACCTGTCACCTATCACCGTCCAGTCACTCCACCAACCACCGTTCAATGTTACGTTGTTCGTCACTGAAGCTTACACCTATTTTATATAATGTCCGTGAATCGGAAGCAAAAGCGTCGGCATACCCTTTCTCATTGATTTGTGCCAAAGCCTCCTCAGCAGTAGCCCCCTGCTTGAACTCCATCACATAGATAAACTTATCGGTTTTCAAGACCAAATCAATACGCCCGCGAGAAGTGTGATACTCCACCTGAGTATAGAAACCCGCCAAACGAAAGACAATGAAAAGAACATTCTGGAAGAAAAGTTCAACATTGCGTACCGGATCCTGACCGACAATGACTTCGTACGGAGCATCTGCAAAGAAACTTTGCAGACGATGGAAGAAACCGTCAATATTACCATTACGTACTTCTCCCACAAATCTACGAATTTCGAACGGTGCCTCCGCCTCACTCTTATCGATATAGAAAGGCATCAGATATTTCACGAATCCCTCTTCCACCTCACGATTGGGATAATCCAACATATAAAGGCCGAATTCCGGGTCGTAGTCTTTGATAGTCAAATAGCCACTCTGATAAATGACAGGTATGGGATTTGTACCTTCGGAATCAATGCTGTCCAACACATCTTCCGTAACTTCCACCTTTTCAATCTCTTCAAGACGGTAATGATGTTTCTTCAATAAGTAAACAAGATAAGAAGGAGTGCCTGTGGCAAACCAATAACTGCCGAACGCCATTGCATCAAAAGTATTGAGCAGGCTGAAAGGATTGTAAATGCCGGGCGTGTTGAAATTGAAATGATATCCGTCGTAGCGTTTCTGCACTTCAAGACAAACGGTCTCATAATCCAATCCTTGTACATCGGCAAGGGTATGCAGGTCTTTGTCAAAATAACGATGCAGTTCCTTGTCTGTAATGCCGCAAATATCAATATAATCACGGCGCATGGAGATATCCTTCAGATTGTTCAGGTCGCTGAACACACTCACCTTTCCAAACTTGGTCACGCCTGTCAGGAAACCAAGTTTGATATATCCGTCCATCGTTTTCAGTACGCCATAGAAAGGTTTCAGAGTATTACGGTACTCCTTCTGCAACTCTTCGTTGCCGATAGCCTGCAACATAGGTTTGTCGTATTCATCCACAAGGATGGCGACACGGTGACCGGTCTGCTCCACCGCACGCTGTACGATTCCTTTAAAGCGGAGGGCAAGAGTCGTTTCACTAGGTCCCGTACCATACTGTTCCTCCCAAACAGTCAAAGCATTGTCCAATATTTTGTCCAGGCTGTCCGGTGCATCATACTTCCCGATATTCAAGTCTAGATGCAAAACGGGACGTACCGTCCAATTCTGTTCCAGTTGTTCTATCGCCAGCCCTTCAAACAATTCCCGCTTTCCACGAAAGTAAGCTTCCAATGTAGAAAGCAGCAGGCTTTTGCCGAAACGACGCGGACGACTGAGAAAATAATAGCTTCCGGTAGTCACTAATTTATAAATCAACGCTGTCTTATCTACGTAAATATAGCCATCCCTACGCAACTTCTCAAAGCTCTGTATGCCGATAGGGTAAATCCTCTGCTTCATTATCTGTTTCTCCTTTCCATTCATTAGCGTATGACACGTTGTACAAAGATAGGACTTTTTTTCTAAGAAAAGCCCATCCGACTATGAAATCACCGGTATATCACAAGAAACATACGGGACGAATTACTCAAACAAACGGAAATCATTTGCTTTTCTCCCTTATATAGTTTACCTTTGAGGTCGATATAGTCTATTCTTCACGGCCATGAAGAGTTCCTACCACAGCCGTGAGAAGATCCTACCACGCCCATGAAGAGATCTCGTCACGGCCGTGACAAACTAATGATAAAGGCTCCGGAAGGCAACTATCCTTATACCTTAATCCAACAACAAAGGCAGGACAATGTATATATAAAGCCACTTGGCGGCAAACAGGCAGTAGCTTGACAGGAAGTAAGCAGTAGCTCTACACCAAGCAAGCGACAGCTATATAACAATAAAAACAAAGATACAATGGCAATACAATTTGAATTGTACAAAACGCCCCACCCGAAGGATGAGGAAAACAAGGAAACATACCACGCACGTGTGGTCAACTTCCAACACATCGACACGGATTATCTGGCAAAGGAAATCCAAATGGCCACTTCTCTGACCGAAGGGGATGTAAAGTCGGTACTCGAATCACTGAGCCACTTCATGGGCTATCGTCTCCGCGAAGGAGAAAGCGTTCATCTGGATGGTATCGGTTATTTCCAGGTTAAGCTGAACAGCCAGGAACCGATCACTTCGCCCAAGCTGAAAGCAAATCAGATAAAGCTAAAAGCCAACATCTGTTTCAAGGCAGACGCCAAGTTGAAAAGGTCTGTCAGTGTCGTCCATGTGGAGCGTAGCAAACTAAGAAACCATTCCGCTTCCCTTTCGAATGAAAAGATAGACAAGTTGCTGACGAATTACTTCAACGATAAACCTATGTTAACCCGCATCGATTTTCAAAGGTTATGCGGATTTACCTCCACCACGGCCGCCCGCCATATCAAACGACTGAAAGAAGAAAAGAAATTGAATAATATCCATACGTATTATAACCCGATTTATGTACCAATGCCGGGATATTACGGCAAGGCGGAAATAAAAGAGGATGAAACAAATGCCATAAAGTAAAGACTATAATAGAATGAGAGATACCTTGCGGCGAGGTATCTCTCAATTATTTATATCCCCCATTCATAAGACCTACATTCAATTATTCTTATTAATCAAATTGATTACTACCTTCACCATCACGTCCTTTTCTTCCGTCCGGCTTTCAGCAATCATTAACGTAAGTGCTACGAGCGTATTGTTACCGATTAACTTCGAACCATCAGATTTATACAGTATACCGTTCTTCTCCAGAAACCAAAGGAACAGAAAAGCGGCAATTGTTTGTGTTCGATGACGTTAGAAAGAAGACGTACGGTGCTCTTCAAGTCTGCCATTTGCGCCTGTGTCAGCCACACCGTCTCATTCTCCAACTTCACATCAATGGAAGTTTTCCCATCCTTTGTCTGATAAATGACAATCTTTCCTCTATTGTCGATAAAAAGCCTCCTTATTTACGCATTGTGTCCGTCCATTACCTTCGTAGCAATGGACGGACACACAAATGTACAGCTTTCAAAAAGAAATAAAGAATATAAAGCTGCTTTTATTAGTTGCTCTGAAGTGTTATTATAGAACGTGCCGGAATATGAACGGTCTTTCCACTCTTCACTTTTCCTACCGGTAGCAAATTCTCCCCTTCTTTATCCGAAGTACGATAAACCTGCCATTGTGCATTCCCGACTTTTTCTTTATGAATAGAAAACTCTTTCTCTTCATTGGCATAGTTTATAACGACTATCACATACGTTCCATCCACGTTTTTGTAAGCAGAACACATCAATCCTTGCTGGTCAGTGTCGCCATCGGGAATGAAAGTGTTTGTTTGATCGAAAGCTGAAACGGATAACCGGACTGCTCCCGGACGGATAAAACGGCTGTAATTGCCTAGAGCCCACATCAGTTTGGAATCTTCCACTCTGCCATCCAAGAAATTATCGTCCGTAGTATATTCACGAATCAGTCCGTCTTTATAATCGCCGCCAATAGCACGCCACCATTGCCAGCTCTTTGCACCGGCATATACAATATCATGGTGAATGATACGGGCGACATAAAGAGCTGTCTTCATCGTACGGTCGAATCCATTTCCTCCTCCGATTTCTTCATCATTGCCCATGATGCAAGTCTCCGTCTGCCAAAAGTCAACATCGTGTTTATCTAATGTATCCCGCAACTGACTGCGGATATTGCGTAACTCACTCAAAGGAGTCGTTGTCCAGTAGCTATGTCCCAGCATTAGTCGGGGAACATTCGGAGTATCACCCAAATATGTGTCCACACTGTCCGGACAGAAGAAAGCCTGAATCTGATAGCCACGTTGCCAATCTGTCTCGTGCGTACGGAACATACAACGGTAATCGGAAGATTCACTTACCAAAATCTGCGTATCCATATTCCGGTTCACAAATTCCCGGCTCAACAGACGGACAGTACGGGCTATTTCCCTGTTCGTTGCCGGACAACCTTCCTGTTTCGGTCCTACCCAATTCCAGTGTCCGTCCGGCTCATTGAAAGGACAGATGTAGTTGAACTTGATACCATCGTGTTGCTCTACTCCCTGCACTACATCGGCCAAAAAACGGACGTACTTCTCATAACAGTCCGGTTTCAGATTTGCCGTACCACCGCGACCCGTGTTTGTAGCCAAGCTGTTCTGCGTATAATAGACGGGAGGAGAATTGAGGAAAGCCAGAAATTTATCGACCCCACGCTCCTTCGCCAACTTCAGGAAGTTACGCTGCCCCTGTTGCTTGCTCCAATTGTAGGTCCCGTCCGGTTGCAAGAAACATTCGGCACGCATCCAAGGAGAAGCAATCTGACTGTCGTCACCTTGTTCCGCACTGCCTGCACCGACATTAAAACGCCAAAGAGACAAACCGATACCTTTGGGCTGTCCATTCGCATCATTCTCCGTACTGAACAGCCAATCGGCTATCTGATTCTGCTTTTCCTCCGGCCAAAGTCCGATGAACTGCATACTCCAAGCGTCGGAAGCGCCGAAATAAGTCATTGTCTGGCAGGGACGGTCTGTTTCTAGCTGATAGCTAACATCAGTGGCAGGTTGGGAACACCCGCCTACCATACTCATGTAGAAGAAGCCTAAAGAGGCCAAGAACACTTTACTTTTCATTACCTACCTATTAGAAAACCATAATCATTGAATATTTTTCAAGACTCCACCCCCACGCGGCTGAATAACCCATTGAAACTTACCGTCCTTTTTTATATCGTATTGTTGCAACTGTGGTTGTAGCTTCTTATCATCGTTATAAAAGTAAACAGTCTTTCCTGCAAACATAGACAAATTAAGTTTCAACTTTAAGGGTTCTTCTGTTGCATTTACAGCCGCTACATACCAACAATCACCATAACGACGAGCAAGGACGACATACTTGCCAGGATACCCATCAATGAAGCAAGTCTCATCCCACTCTGTAGGGATCGCCTTCATAAAGTCAATGCAAACTTGAGGAGCATCCGTTAAATTATTCGGAGCCAAAGCAAAATTCTGAATCGGATTCTGAAATAAAACAGCGGTAGCCAATTGGAACGCATCGGTTGTCCTCCGTGTATTACCGCCATCGTTTCCTCTATTCAGACGTTTGTTAAGAAAACAGCCACCAAACTCCATACTTCCTACAGCATTACGTATAAAAGGATGCAAACATGCATTAAAAGCCTCATCATCACAGAAATGCTGATTAAAGTATATATTTTCCGAAGCCAACACTGCCTCGCTACCCACATAATTAGGATACATCCGCTCCCAGCCACGCGGTAATGTACAACCATGAAAGATAACCATCAGCCCATGATCGTCGGCATCACTCAAGATGGCTTCATACAGACGCATCGTCTCTTGTTTGTCACCGCCAAAGAAATCAACCTTAATACCTTTCACACCCTGACTTTGTAACCATTTCATTTCACGCTTGCGAGCGATCGGATTATCCATGATATTAATAGGACTTTGTTCTATGTCATTCCAATAACCACTCGAACTATACCACAAGAACAAATCTACCTGCTTGTCCCGGGCATACTTAACAAGTTGCTCCATACGCTTGCGGCCTATATTCGCATCCCACCAGTTATCTATCAGTACATATTCATACCCCATAGCGGCAGCAAAATCAATATAACGTACTTGGTCATCATAATTTATACTGCTATCCTGCCAAAGTATCCAACTCCATGTACCACGTCCCATCCGGTAATCATGTTCCGTCTCATACAACGGACTGACCACATCCCATGGCACGGTAGTTTCTACTATCGGCTTCAAATTCTTTCCTACAGTTATTGTTCTCCACGGAGTAGAGCCTGGCAAAGAGAAAGCCGGAGCCACCGTTCCGTTACCATTATTCTCTCCAGGCATAGGAAATGCAACGGTATAAAGATTTCCTTCTGCCACATCACTCAGATGCGATCCGCAGTAATGACTGTCAACTCCCGTTTCACTGACCAGCACCCAACCATCTTCTCCAACCTTGAACAAACAAGGAAATGTATATCCCTGCCCATACTGCGAACGTACATCCATCGGCATATCCGCCTTATATTCTTCTTCGTAACTAGGTTTGGTCCGCTTCCAAGCTATCATTGCATCGCTTTGCGGACAAAGAAAAGTGGTAGTCTGAACAGGGAAACGGAAACCTGTAGTTTCAGCATTCACTACCACACATCCCATTTCTCCTTGACGGGGTAAGGTATACCGGAAAGCTACATCATTATTGCTGACACGAAACGTCACATCCATCTTTTGGCCTTTCCCATTAGCTAAAGAACAAATCAATTCGTTAGCATGATAATGTACACGAGACGTTTTTATACGTGATTGGACATAAAAGGTATCAATACTGCTATTCCTATGCCCTGTCAGTTTCATTCCTTTGGTGAAGTTTCCTACATTGGTTTCCAGCCCCAAAGGAGAAGTCTGAAGCATTTGTTTTCCATCATAAGAAAGTGAATAAGAGAGTTCACCTCCTTCCGCACACGACACCTCTATCCGCAATTTTCCATCGGGACTATCCACAACTACGTTTTGTGCTCCCAATGACGACACAAACGCAGCTAATACAAAAGCAAATCCTTTCAGTCTGTTCTTCATTCTATACATGTTTTTAATGATACAACTTATCGAGTTGGTACTATCGGTCTGATACTTCCGTTATCATTGAACTCCAACCGATCTATACATACTTCTCTGTGAATTCCGGGAGAATCTTTCAGATAATTACGATTGATACGGTGATAAGCGACAAACCACTGATCTGTTCCGGGCACTTGCACAATAGAGTTATGCGCAGGACCATAGATTCCTTTTTCCGGATCTTGAATCAATATGACGGGGTCTTTCGCCACTTCAACAGGACCTAATGGTGACTTAGAAGTTCCGTAAGCTAAATGATAGTTGGGAGAGCCCGTATCGTCTACCGACCATGTAAAATAATACAACCCATTACGATAGAACACGTAAACAGCCTCACGGAAAGCGTAATCTTGTAAAGTACCACCTTCGGGAGTCATCACCGTAATAGTTTTTTTCTTGATGGAAGTCATGTCTTTGTCTAGCTCCGCACCAGCCATGTAACCATTCCCCCAATACAAATAAGACTTACCTGAAACCGGATCTGTGAATACATCCACGTCAATCTGCTGTCCGCCCCCTGCGGGAGAGTCGGTGACAATGGGATACCCCAAGTCTGTAAATGGACCGACAGGGGAATCCCCCACAGCCACACCAATCTGTTTTCCTCCACCTTTTACCGGATTTCCACTGTAATAAAAGAAATATTTATATGTACCCTTTATTAGTTTCTCCTCAACACAAGGGGCCCAAGCATTCCCATTTGCCCATGGTACTTGGTCGGACTTCAAATCCAGCACAATGCCCTCCTCTTCCCAAGTCCGGAGATCATCCGAAGAAAATGCGGTAAAATACCATCCGCCCCACCCCGGTTGTCCGTCTGTCGTAGAGTAGATATAGTATTTCTTTGTTTTCTGCGAATACAGTATCTCCGGATCTGCATGGAAACCGGGCAACACCGGATTGTTCGGCAAGTCACCAAGTTCTTTTGGTTTTCCCCAACGATCAGTAATGCGTAGCAGTTCATCACGCGTAATCGGGATAATAGTACCATGACGAGGATGAAAGTTCATCTTCACTTCTGAATCTATTACCTTAAAGTTTTTTAAGTCAGTAGTCTCCGTAAACTGATATTTACCTTTTATATAAACATCATACATAAGGATGTATTTATCCTGCCCGATTAGTTTAAAAGTGCCTGCACCCTCCACAGCCTCTTTTGTCTGCTGTTTGTAGTCCGGACTTTCCGTCCAGCTTCCTGAAGTCAGCGAAGAAGTAGTAGCAACTTTTATCCCGTTGCCGTTACCTTCTGTTTTATAAAAAAGATGAAAAAGACCATCCTTATAAACAATGTCAGCATCAATACACGATGTCCGGTTCTTCGGGACAAACAACACTTTCGGCTCGCTTTCCAAATCAGTAAACTCCTTATTAGCATAAGCATAATATATCACATCCGGACCACCAGCATACTGCATTGACCAATATATCATATACTTTCCGGCCTCTCGATCAAAAATAGTCTGAGGAGCCCACACACGCTTCAAATTCTCCTGACCTTTGTATCGTTTCTGCATATTGACAATAGAATGCGACCAATTCACCAAATCATTAGATTTCAGTAATATGATAGCACGATTGGAATCCCACCCATTGCCACATACCATATCTGTCAGAACCATATAGAAAGTTTTTCCATCCTCAGAACGGAGAATGTGAGGATCACGAATACCACCCGTGGAACTGATAACGTTCGAATCAAGCACGGGTTTATTGTCATTCAACGCCCAATATGTATATCCATCCATACTGACAGCATAATGCACTGATTCCTCACTGATGTGATTTCCTGTAAAGTAAGTAAATAGATAGGCTACATAATCTTTTTCTTGGACAGTTGTTTGCTGTGGAAATGCTGGTAGCATAGCTACCAGCATTAGACTTGTCGCCAAAGTGATTTGTTTTATAGTCTGCATCATTTTCTAGAAATCAATTACCAAACAATCCATACGCATATATCTCAGACAAGGAAGTATTGAGTCCTCTGTTACTCTCAGTAATCTGTACCTTGAAGTAACGCCCCTTCATCGGAGTTTCTACAGTAAAGTTCTGAAGACCGAGAATTTTCTTCATAGTGAACTTACCTACTTCCGTCCAATTCGTTTTGTCATCACTCACGTAGAAAACTCCGGAACCCGTATCAGTATAACTTGGGTCCTGCCTTTGCATCAATCCAAACTGAGTGAAAACGTATGAATCGTTTGTATCAATAATCAGTTCATGGGGCAAGGCATGAGTACCGCTTTGCCAAGATGAATGCCAATAAGTCGAAGTGTTACCATCCAACGCACATACCGGTATACCGTTTCCGGTACCCTCACCATTCGGTTCTTGTGTGTTAGCTTCTATTGTCCAAGCAGTACGCTCCAGTTTCGGTCCCAATATGCGGACTGTCAAGGGATATATATTTTTAGTAGGAGAAATCTCAAACATTGACACCGTTTTAATACAGATGGGCAACATATAATCTCCGGGCTGCAACTGACTGGCGTTAATCGTAACATTCAGTTCTGCATTAGTAGTACCTGAGGGAAGTGTCATCTGCCCATCAAAAGAATAAGTGCCTTCCGGCAAAGTTTGGAACAAAGTATTGTTTTTTGTATTGTATTCCTCACGATACGTATCAACTACATTGAATGTACAATCTATATTCCAACTATTCTCTGTATCAAGTCCAAGAACAATTTTTTCGGATATGCCCGTACCATAATTATAATCTTTCACAGATACATCTACATTTTCAAACCCTAAAGAAGGGGTGATCACTCCAGCTATCTGCAAGAACAGTTCATTCTTATCACTATTGATGGAATCGTTTTCACTAGTGACGATCAAAGGCAAAACCCATACTACATCCGGATTAGCGGCTATAGCCGACTTAATATGTTCCGGGTCGAGTGAAACTGTAACTGACTTACAGCGATCTGTAGTCAAAAAGTCCAAATGAGTTTCCGCTATTGAATAGCAGTCTGTATCCATCAATTTATAATTCACCGCCTCCGGACCACTATATTCACTATCCAACTCTTCCTGCGTCAAAGTATAAACATCAACACTGGCAGTCTGATCTGGAGCACTGCCCGACTTGAATATCGAGAATGTATATGCATACTTTTCGCCCGTATCATACAAGGTCACCTGCTGCTTTCCACTGTTGTTCACGTACAATATTTTATGATACTGATCGGGAACCAAACTTTCTAAATCATATTTTGATTCGGCGCAAGCAGCCAACAAGAACAGGCTTCCTGCCAACAATAATGTATTCTTTATTTTCATAATATGTTGTTTTTAGATCATTAATATCCGGGTGCCTGCACCATTTGCGGATTGCTGTAAAGTTCATCCATGTCACTTCTCGACCATATTGGCAACAGGTAGGACCTGTCAACCCATTTAAAGGGCTGATCAATTAAGGTAGGCTGGTTGAATTCCTCAAAACTCGGATTCTTCAAAAGACCATTCAACCCATAACGCAATCCTGCCTTCAACATTTGCGGAGCAATCGCCCAGCGGCGTAAATCGTAATAGCGGTGTCCTTCCTCATACAATTCGACAAATCGCTCATTACGTACCCATTCGGTAATGCTCATTGTTGACAAATCAGTCGTTTTTAACTCTTTGATACCGGCACGCTTACGCACGATATTCAGATTGATTATCGCATTCGGCGCATCATCCAATGCGGCATAACATTCCGCCAAGTTCAGATATAGTTCCGCCATACGGATGAAAGGACGTCTGGAAGGATTGTGCGTACGTGAACCATTTGCGCTAAACTTAATGTTCGGGTCAATGTATTTCTTAGACAAATAACCTGTACCGACAACGTTGCGTTCGTCAGAGGCATGCCATCCATTGGTATTGGTATTCTTAAAGTTTATCCAAAGCGGATTTCCATCGTTTATCTTTTTGGCATATTCACAACCATCGAATGCAATCCATGCATAGAAGCGTGCTTCCCGGTTAGCATTCAGTTTGATAATATCATTTTTCACATCTTCGCCATCCAGGTTGTTTGTTGCAAGTGCAGGGCTCGTCGCTCCCTCATAAAAACGTGTATACCAATCCTTTTTCACCGGGAATTTGGCATCCAACTCCGGCAGTTCTCCATTCTCTGTATAAAAATGCTGCACTGCATACAAAGTAGGTGCCAAGCCAGCCCATCCTCCAACCAGCGTTCCGTCACTTTTCTTCACCACACGATTCGGCAAACGTGAGTCCGTCGCCTCTCCCCCATTAGTAACATCCGCATCAATACGTTGTCCCCAGATAATTTCTTTATTGTTGTCTCCTTCATTGGCGGTAACCAAATACTGGAACATACGGACACGTTCTTTAAATTTCTTATTCTCAGGAGTGTCATCTTCTTTACCCGGAATGAAAGGGAGTCCCACTCCGTCACGTTCAGCCTTTTTATTGGCTGTTTCAATATCAAACAGTTTGTAACCAGCGTCATCGGCAGCAGTCAAAGCTTGTTGACAGGCAATCAGTGCACGATCCCATTTTTCTTTTTTATAAGTAGTGTTCACCAGTTCCTTGCCATATTCCGGTGTTTCATAGTTCACATTTTTCCAGTTAGGATCAAAGAAAGAGCCGTTCCATAGCGGTGAAGCAGCATAAAGCAGGACACGGGCCTTCAGACACTTACAGATGGTGGAAGTGGCACGTCCCAAGTCTTCCGTCGTTCTGACAGCCGGAAGTATATGTGCCGCATCATCTAGTTTATTTACGATATAATCTACACAATAATCGAAATGTGAGCGTCCCGGTATTCCGTCATTTGTGATATTCGGATCCACTTTCTCCGTAATCAGCGGACAGGGTCCAAAAGCCTGTAACACGCGAAAATGATAATACGCTTCCAAGAAATAGCATTCTGCTTTATACTGTGCTTTGTCATCATCGGTCACTCCAATCGGATGCAATTCGTCTATCAAGCTCAAGAAATGGTGTACATATCCAAGCCAATTGTAACTCGGAGTCCAGATATTCATATCATCCCCTCCCCAACTATTATAATAAGAAGGTGAAAGAATCCCCCACGCCATCTGTTGTTGATAGTCATCCCACATTTTAGGTGATGCAATCTCATCTGCCGAGTACTCGAATGATTGAAAGTTGAACGGATGTACACGAGGGACATAACCATAGCAAGTGTACAAGAACCCCAATGTGGAGGCTTCGTCTTTCATCGTATCATCAAAGTCCGCCTGTGCCGGCGGAATAACATCCAGATAATTGCAAGAAGTCAACAAGCAACAAGGAATCAGTAGAATCCGTGATATTCGGGCTATTTTATATATTAGTTTCATACTTCTTTATTTGTTATAAGTTAAACTTGTTTTTTAGAAAGTCAATTGAACACCTAGGTTAAAAGTACGTTGCAAAGGATATGAGTTCCATGAAAGTTCCGGATCCCAAAGTTTGAACGGACTGAACACCGCTAAGTTATCGCCACTAAAGTAAACACGACAATACGGAAAACGATAACCAATCTCCAAACTCTTAAACCTCAAGAAATTAGCATTCCGTACCCAAAAAGAACTAGCTTGGGTGTTGTTGGATGTATCGGCACTAGTGATCCCTAACCGAGGATAAGCAGCATTTGGATTCGGATTATCTACCGACCAATGGTCATCAGCAATCCACTGCATCAAATTACGTTCCAGACTTTCTGTTGTCATACCGTCGCCACCTGCAGAAAGGAACGGGGCATATCCACTGTTGATCATTATTTTACGTTTGGCAGAGCCGTTGAAAAAAACGCCGAAATCAAGTTTCTTATATACCACATTCAGTCCGAAACCGTATTGGATACGAGGAATCTTATTATAAGGAGACAGCATCACTTTATCTTCAGCTGTAATCGCTCCGTCGCCATTGATATCACGATACTTGATATCACCCGGCTTGATGTTGGAACCTAGCTGAGACTGGTCGGGCCAATTGGCTACCTCATCTTCACTAGCGAACAACCCTTCAGCTATATAACCAGTCAACGTGTTCAATGGTTTTCCGGTTTTAGTCTGCCACACATAAGGATAATTCGGTTCATCTACGTATTTGTATTCATTCTGGTTGTAAGTAAAGTTACCACGAAAATCCACGTTCCAGTCTTTTCCAAAATGTTTGTTCCAGTTCACACTCAATTCCACACCACGATTTACAACCTCACCGATATTACTCCATGGCAAAGAGCCCCAATATCCCAACATCGTAGGCCAAGAAGCACGTGACATCAAGATGCGGTCACGATGATCATGAAAATAGTCAAAAGTAATATTCAACTGATTGAACAACGACATATCAAAACCAATGTCCAACTTCTTCACATGTTCCCAACCTGCATTCTGAATAGCCAGAATATTGAAAGCGGGACCTCTCCTGTTTGTTTCATTCGATGGAAGGCCAGTCCAGAAAGTATGTGCCGTACCAATGCTAATGTTATTCTGGTACAGAAAATGCGGAGCACCACTATTAAATTCGTCACTACCAACCAAACCATAAGAAGCTCTCAGTTTCAAATGATCAACATATTTACTCATCGGATCCCAGAACTTCTCTGAACTTACCACCCAACCAATGGAAGCAGCTGGAAAGAATTCAAAACGCTCACCGGATGCCAGACGCTCAGAACCGTTATATCCAAAGTTGAATTCAAATAAATAACGATTAGCGTAATCATAAGTCAAACGTCCGGAATAGCCTTGATTACGATTAGGCAATATACCACCACGATATTCACGCATCATATACATCAACATTGCTGTCAGATTATGATCACCGAAATTGCGTTTCCAGTCGGCACGGAAATCAAAATAAAACGTTTGATCAGCACTTCTGCTAATATCCGATTGACTAACATAATCAGCTCCGGTCTGTAATGTCTGAAGTTCATACTCTCCCGTTTCAGCGTTATATGAGCCATCTTTTACCTTATAATAATAAGGTTTAATGGAACGGTCATAGGCAGACTCCGACCAATTCTTAAAATTAACCAAAGCTTTCACACTCAATCCTTTAGTCAGGAAACCCAAATCCTGTGTAATATCTAAAGATGTATTCAATGTGTTGTAATTGGTTTCCTTAAAGGAGCTCATCATATAGGCATATGGATTCTGCCCGTATACACCGGATTTTATTTCAGCATTACCAAAACGTATACTTTCGTCCGCATTCTCATTCGGAAAGTAAGCAGGAAACGCTACCGGATTAGTTTGCATAACAATTTTATACAAGTCAGAGGTAGAATAATTCGGTCCTTGCTTATTACCAATTTGCGACATCATACGCAAATTAACTGTTGTCGTATTAGTCAGTTTATATGAGATATTGTTTTGAAAGTTATACTCCCAATTATCAATGTTTGAATTGTAGTAATAATTAGGGGCATCAAGTAATCCGGTGTCATGATTGGCTTGCAAACTCATATAATAAGTAACACGCGAACCACCGCCTGACACATTGATATTGGCACGCTGGTTGTAGTTACCCTCCCTAAAGATAAGGTCATACCAATCAACATCCGGATACGCATAAGGATTAACCCCGTTTATGGTATTCGTTATTTGTTCATCTGTATACTTAGGAGAAACGATCGTAGTCGCACTTCTGGCTTGGGCAGCTTCATTATAGGTACGCATATAGGTTGCCCCATCAGCAAATTCCACCTTATTCATCGGACGGAAATAGGAAGCCTCCAAAGATACGTTGATGGTTGCTTTCGTATTTTCAGCACCTCTTTTTGTCGTGACCAGCATAACACCATTCGCACCGCGATTACCATAAATGGCAGTTGCGGAAGCATCTTTCAAGAGAGAAAAACTCTCAATGGACTCGGCCGGAATTCGATTCAAGTCTGTAGAGGAGATTTCAACTCCATCCAACAGAATCAATGGAGTGGAACGCCCACCAAAGGTATTGATACCACGAATATAGAAATCAGAAGTAGAGCCCGGTTCGCCACTATTGGTGATAGCGACAATACCCGAAAGTTTTCCAGCCAATGAACTGGTTAGTGAAGAGGAAGGAAGTTTAAGTGTAGCACCTTTGACAGTAGAAATTGAACCGGTTACGGATACTTTCTTCTGAGTACCGGCTCCGATAACGACAACTTCATCCAACATCTCATTATCAGATTCCATTTTGATGGTCATCACACCCAAATCTCCTACCATCAAGACCTGTGTCTTATATCCGATATAAGAAACTTCAAGTTCTGTTTTGCCTGTCACCCCAATGGAAAATTTACCATCAAGGTCGGTAATCGTACCCTCTCCTGTTCCTTTTACTCTCACATTGACTCCAATCAGCACATCTCCGGTACTTGAATCCATTACGGTACCTACCAAAGTACGTTTCCCTAAAGTCTTTTCCTTAGCAGACACACGTTTCCCCGTGTTTAACTGTTGAGCATGTCCCGACAAACAAAGTAGCAGACATAACGCTACCAACAACTTTTGCTTAGAATTACAAAATAATCTTTTCATCATAGTATTATATAATTAAAATAGACGTTTCAGAAAACTCCGGTTCGCTGTGAAATACCAACAAGGTTTCCCTTGATTCACGATACAAATTAATGTAATAAAACCGAAGTAACAGAATAAAAATCATGCAGAGAAGCTATACAAATCGTGCAATGCATGATTTGTATAGTCTAAATAAAATATTTATTCCTATTTTTGAGGCTGAATATAAAGTACATAAATGCAAATCATGAAACAGTACACCATTCTCGCACTCTTACTTTGGTCATCTTCCTACCTGTTGATGGCTCAACCTTATATTATTAAACGATTAGGTATAGAACAGGGACTTTCTAATAATTACGTAGTCGGTATCACAGAGGACAAACAAGGTTCTTTATGGTTTGCAACAGAAGAGGGATTAAATAAATTTGACGGGATCCGCTTCATGACATATTACAAGAACGACCTATCCCAAAATTCACAAAGTATCACAGGCAATGAACTGAACAAAATATACGCTGATACAAAACGTCCTATTATTTGGATTGCTACCCAACGTAACGGACTTAATGCTTACAATTATCATACGCAAACTTTCACAAGCTACCAGAATGACTCACAAAACGTAAACAGCCTGATAACGGATGATATCACCGACATCGCTCCTGCCGCTCAAAACACAAACGGTCTATGGATCTGCACTTATTACAGAGGTATAGATTACCTTGATGTATCCACCGGCAAATTCACCCACTACAATAAAACCACTGTCCCCGCAATGGAAAGTGAACAAACATGGACTGTGCTGGACGGAGGAGACGGAAATATTTATATAGGGCATGTATATCACGGACTCAGTATACTTTCGCTGAAAGACCGAAGTATTAGAAACTTCCAACATGAAGAGGGAAACCCTAACAGCCTGCCCGGCAATGAAGTCAATGCAATTTTAAAGGACACTAACGGGAATATATGGTTAGGAACAAGTGGGGGACTAGCCATGTATAATGAAAACAATCAGAACTTCATAAACTTCCAGCACAACCAAAGCGATAAATATGGTACTCTTTCCAGTCGTATCTTCTCTATCAAACAACTAAAAGACAATACACTCTGGATCGCTACCGAATTGAATGGAATAGCAATACTGGACTTAAAGCAGGCCCAATTCCTATCACCCGAACAAATAACTTTCAATTTTATTCGAAAAGGTGATGACAGCCATAGTCTTTCCAATGCTAGCGTACGCTATATTTATCAAGACTCCTTTGACAATGTATGGCTAGGGACATGGGGAGGAGGCATTAATTTTATTAGCAGCGAACCATCCTGGTTTAGCACTATTGAGTATTCTCCCATTCCCGACAATAATAACAGTCTAAACAACAAAATAGCAAGCAGTCTCTGTATCGATAAAGAAGGACGTTTATGGGTCGGTACCGATGGAGGGGGAATCAATGTATTCGAGAGTAATAAACGGACCGCTATTTATAAAAAAGAGACAGGAGCATTACTATCCAATTCTGTCCAAACAGCATTCCGGGATTCCAAAGATAATCTATGGTTCGGAACTTTTGAAGGAAGCATCAGTTTTTATAGTCCATATACAAAAACTTTCCGTTTAATAACCCCAATGGGAAAAACGAATCTGGATGTCCGTACTTTCCACGAAGATGAACGGCACCATATCTGGATAGGATGCAGTCAAGGAATATTTGTATACGATTCGGACAAGATGAAAGTCATACAACATTATGACACAAGTAATAGCGAATTGCACAGCAAACTTATCCGAAGTATTATACAAGATGAAAAAGGACGTTTATGGATCGGAACATTCGGAGATGGATTAGGAATATATACTCCCGATCTCCATCTGATTAGAAGGTTCATACAAAGAGATGGTTTCTGTTCCAACACCATCAACCAAATATATCAAGACAAAGAAAAAAGAATGTGGGTAGCTACCGGCGACGGACTAGTATGTTTTAATTCGTCAGATGACAAAAACTATAAGACTTACCAGCGTAAAGAAGGACTTATCAACACCTTTATCCAAGCTATCACAGAAGATCGACTAGGAAATATTTGGTTCAGTACAAACAAAGGACTCGGCTGTTATGTAACTAAAAAAGCCCGCTTCCATTACTATGGCCATTCGGATAATATTCCTGCCGGAAACTTTATGAGAGGCAGCGTCACTCAAAGTGCAAAAGGTTCCATTTATTTCGGTTCAATTAATGGAGTCTGTTGTTTTACCCCAAGCACGATAGTAAGTGGATTTAAAATTCCTCCAGTAGTCATTACCGAAATGAAAGTATTTGAACGGTTGGGTACTCAAGAAAATAATGAGATACTTATTCCACTGTCTCCAAACAAGGAGATAAAACTAACACATAATCAAAATACTTTCGGGCTGACATTCAACGTACAAAACTACTCTCTGGTCAATCAAGTGGAATATGTGTATATGCTGAAAGGACTAGAAAATTCGTGGTACACAGTCAATGAAAACAATAGCGTGACATTCCGGAACATTCCTCCCGGAAAATATGAGTTTCTTATCAAAGCGCGCATTCACAACCAGGAATGGCCGGAAGAAGCCACCTCCCTGACTATCCGGATTAACCCGCCCCTTTGGCTCACCTGGTGGGCAAAGCTTATCTATGTCCTGATATCTGTCGGCATTGTATATCTCATCCTTCACGCATATAAGAAAAAGCTGGATTTGGAAAGCCTTTACACATTGGAAAAGAAGAATCACGAACAAGAACAGGAATTAAATCAGGAACGCCTGCGTTTCTATACCAACATCACACACGAACTGCGTACACCGCTAACCTTGATTCTCGGTCCGCTGGAGGATATGCAAAAGGATACCTCACTCCCGGTAAAACAAGCTCAGAAATTGTCGGTCATCCACCAAAGTGCATTACGCCTGCTCAACCTCATCAATCAAATATTGGAGTTCAGAAAGACAGAGACACAAAACAAAAGGCTGTGTGTCTGCAAAAGCAACATCGCCCCTTTGATCTATGAAATAGGTCTCAAATACAAAGAACTGAATCAAAAGACAAAGATTGATTTCCGAATTCAGATAGAAAAAGAAGAAATGCTTCTTTTCTTTGACAAGGAAATCGTCACCATCGTATTGGACAATCTGATTTCCAATGCCATCAAATATACGGAACAAGGATGTATTACCCTAAGCCTGTATCAGACCGTGCGCAATGAGGTGGCATATACGGAAATTAAAGTAAGCGACACGGGATACGGAATTTCCGCCGAAGCACTGCCACATATTTTCGACCGTTACTATCAGGAAAGCGGCAAACATCAGGCATCAGGAACCGGTATTGGTCTGGCTTTGGTAAAGAATCTCGTAAAGCTGCATGAAGGAGAAATCCGTGCAGAAAGTGTGCAAAACGAAGGCAGCACTTTCTACATCAGCCTCCTGACGGATAATATCTATCCCAACGCCTTGCACGCTGACTCTACCGAACCTGCGGCAAAAGAGGATACTGCTCAAGCAACGACCTCCGAAAACACTTCAGAACCTACAGTAGACAATGGCAAACCGATCTTACTGATTGTAGAAGATAATGAAGAAATACAGAAATACATTGCCGAATCCTTCTCCGACTCTTTTGAGGTAATCACAGCCGATAATGGAGAAGAAGGAAAACAACAGGCGCTCAGCCACATCCCGGATATCATTGTCAGCGATATTATGATGCCTGTAATGGATGGTATTACCCTATGCCGACAGTTAAAGGAGGATGTACGTACCAGCCATATTCCTATTATTCTGCTGACAGCCAAAGATTCGCTACAGGACAAAGAAGAAGGTTATGAAGTAGGCGCTGACTCTTACCTGACAAAACCGTTCAGCGCTTCTCTTTTGCGCAGCCGAATCAATAATCTACTCGAATCGAGAAAGAAACTGATTACCCAATTCCAAGCACAGCCTGTTTCGGGCAATCAGACGGATTTGAACGAGAAACGTATCATAATAGCCGAGGCTCTAAGCAAGCTGGATAATGAGTTTATTGAGAAAATAACTCTTTTAATCGAAGAAAACCTCTCTTCAGAGAAGATTGACATCACTTATCTTTCCGACAAGATGTGTATGAGCGGTTCCACTCTTTACCGGAAAATGAAAGCACTTACCGGACTTTCAACCAACGAATATATCCGGAAGGTGAAAATGCAGAATGCGGAACGGCTGTTGCTCGAAGGGAAGTTTAATATATCTGAAATTGCCTATAAAGTAGGAATGAACAGTACAGGCTATTTCCGCCAATGCTTTAAAGAAGAATTCGGTGTCTCACCCTCAGATTATCTGAAACAGATAAAGCAGGTATAAAAAACTAAATGCAGATTCTCGCAAAGAACTGATATTCAAATCTGCGAGAATCTGCGTTTAAATGACAATTACAGTCTACGACTCTACTCTTTATTCAATTCTTCAATCATGGCTTTAAGCAATGATTGGCTGTTATCCAACGGCAAATCTGTAGCCAAGTCCCAACTCATCATTCCTTTCAAGCCCTGCTCTTTCGCATAACGTGTCTTGATACGGATATTATCTTGCCCGTCAAACACATACACTTCTCCTTTATAATTTACTTCATTCTCTGCCGGACTCGTAATCAGCCCATTCTGCACAAAACTAAAATAAGCTTCAGTCTTTTTCGAGTTATCCTTTGTCACTCCATAAAAGGGAACTCCTGCCACCAGCTTCTCTTTCGGAATACCATATTTCAATACCATCTGTATATCCGAACAATATTTCTCTACCGGAAAACGAACCGGTGAAGGACCATAACATTGAAGTGAAATAAAATCAACGGCAGCAATCGCCTCCTTACTTATCTTATAAGAAACCGGATGCAGAGATACGCTGAGAATGTATTTATCGCCCAGCACTTCCCTCATCTTGAGAATAGCCAAACTGTAATCCTCATATTCTTTCGCATTCTCCGCCCATTCAAAGTCCAGGTCAATGCCATCAAGCTTATTTTGTTGGAGCACTTTCTTTATATTTTTTGCAAATGCCGTACGGGCGGTCTCATCAGCTACCATCGCCTTCCACTGACCACTGGAAGCTCCAATCCGTACTTTCGCCTTCGTCCCTTTCACCTCAGCACGAATGGATTTTATCAATCCCTCCCAAGTAGTGACTCCTTTACCTTGAAATGCACGAGGGTTCTCAAAAGAGAGCGATCCGTCCTTATTGGGATGGACATTTAATAGAATAAGGTCGTCGCTTGCCCGCAGACTTTCAATAGCGACACGTCCCCGGTTGTAGAAATTTCCACGCACATAAGAACTTACAAAAGATTTCTGTTGTGCATAAAGACATACACCGACCAACAGAAACAAAGAAAAGATAATCTTTCTAGGTATTAGCATAACGATTAATATTTTATGAGTTTCAACCACAAAAGTATGCACTCTCAGCATAAAATGATGTTCAAAAATTACTATATAACTTCCAATAATCAACAGAAAGAGCACAAGTTTACACAAAAAATCCTATCTTTGTTCCCTGATGATAATAATTCACGAATAAGACCGATGCCAGAAGATTCATTTTGTATACAATATAAGAATTGTACAGGGTGTCCAAGAGCTACTGAAAACACTCTCGTATATAAGAACTTACCCAAAGGAGAACACATTCCTAAAGATAAGTGCACGCAAAATTGTATGCTTTTCATGCTTAAAGGCGAATTACTTATCAATAGTGAAGAGTACCTGGGAAATACCTTACACGAAAAGCAGTTTATCCTACAGGCCATCGGGTCTAAAATAGAAATACTGGCTCTTACGGACGTTGAATACATCACATTCTGGTTCAACGAACTCCCTCTACTCTGCGAAGACCGTTACAATGAGATAAAAGATCAAGCGGAAGCACCCTTGACCTACACCCCTCTGGTGATGAGCGAAAGAATTCATTCCCTTATCAGCAGTATGCCCGACTTCCTCAATGAAAAATCTCCTTGCAGCAAATATATCGAACTGAAATGTAAGGAATTGGTATTCCTGATTACCAATTTCTATCCGCTACCTCAATTAAAGACTTTCTTCTACCCGATCAGTACTTATACGGAGAGCTTCCAATACTTCGTGATACAAAATTACAGCAAGGTGAAAAGTGTGGAAGAATTTGCACATCTGGGAGGTTACACAACCACGACCTTCCGCCGACTCTTCAAAAACATGTACGGAATCCCCGTATACGAATGGATACTGGAGAAAAAACGGGAAGGCATCCTGGATGACCTCCAACACACTAATATGCGAATCACAGAGATATGTAACCGATACGGATTCGACTCTCTGTCCCACTTTGCGCACTTCTGCAAAGACTCTTTTGGTGACACTCCACGCGCCTTACGCAAGAAAGCAGCCAATGGTGAAAAAATCGGAAAGATTAGCGATTAAAGAATTATTTCTTTAATTCCTTGCTCAATCAATCTATTTCCCCTATTTTTGCAGTCCGTAAGAGGTGTAAAACGTCGAAATTTTAGTTCTAACAATTAAATAATTTAAATTCAATCATTTATGTGGTTAAGTAATTCATCTGTAGGAAGGAAAGTGGTGATGAGCGTTACCGGTATCGCCCTTGTCCTGTTTCTAACATTTCACATGGCGATGAACTTGGTTGCAATCATCTCGGCTGATGGTTACAACATGGTTTGTGAGTTCCTGGGAGCAAACTGGTATGCGTTAGTGGCTACCGCAGGACTAGCCGCTCTTTTTGTGATTCACATCATCTACGCATTCTGGCTGACAATGCAGAATCGCAAAGCGCGTGGTAGCGAACGCTATGCAGTGGTTGACAAGCCGAAAACCGTTGAGTGGGCTTCTCAAAACATGCTGGTGTTGGGTCTTATCGTAATCGTAGGCCTTGGCTTACACTTGTTCAACTTCTGGGCAAAAATGCAGTTGCCGGAACTGATGCACAACATGGGTATGCACGCCGACACACTGACGTTGGCTTATGCCGCAAACGGTGCTTATCACATCCAGCAGACTTTCTCTTGCCCGATTTACGTGGTTCTTTACCTCATTTGGCTGTTTGCTCTGTGGTTCCACCTTACTCACGGTTTCTGGAGCTCTATGCAATCACTGGGGTGGAACAACAAAGTATGGATCAACCGTTGGAAATGTATTTCTAACATCTATTCAACGATTGTAGTACTCGGTTTCGCACTCGTAGTAGTGGTATTCTTCGCGAAATCACTGATTTGTGGCGGTGCTTGCTAAATAGTAAATTGTAAATGATTAAATTGTAAATAATATTATGATCAAGATAGATTCAAAAATTCCAGAAGGCCCGGTGGCTGAGAAATGGACCAACTATAAAGCTCACCAGAAATTGGTGAACCCCGCTAATAAACGCCGTTTGGATATCATCGTTGTGGGTACGGGTCTGGCAGGTGCTTCTGCCGCTGCTTCACTCGGTGAAATGGGTTTCAGAGTATTCAACTTCTGTATTCAGGACTCTCCGCGCCGTGCACACTCTATCGCTGCACAGGGTGGTATCAATGCTGCTAAAAACTATCAGAATGATGGTGACTCTGTTTACCGTCTGTTCTACGATACAGTAAAAGGTGGTGACTACCGTGCACGCGAAGCTAACGTATACCGTCTGGCTGAAGTATCCAACGCTATCATCGACCAATGTGTAGCTCAGGGTGTTCCTTTTGCACGCGAATACGGTGGTACACTGGACAACCGTTCTTTCGGTGGCGCACAGGTATCACGTACATTCTACGCTAAAGGCCAGACCGGCCAGCAGCTGTTGCTGGGTGCTTACTCTGCACTGAGCCGCCAGGTAAACGTAGGTACAGTGAAACTGTTCACCCGTTACGAAATGCAGGACGTTGTTATCATCGACGGACGTGCCCGCGGTATCATTGCCAAAAACTTAATCACAGGTGAACTGGAACGTTTCGCCGCTCACGCCGTAGTAATCGCTACCGGTGGTTACGGTAACGCTTACTTCCTGTCTACCAACGCTATGGGTTGTAACTGTACAGCTGCTATCTCTTGCTACCGCAAGGGTGCTGTATTCGCTAACCCTGCATACGTTCAGATTCACCCGACTTGTATTCCGGTACATGGTGACAAGCAGTCTAAGCTGACTTTGATGTCTGAATCTCTCCGTAACGACGGTCGTATCTGGGTTCCGAAGAAAAAAGAAGATGCTGTGAAACTTCAGAAAGGCGAAATCAAAGGAAGTGATATTCCTGAAGAAGACCGCGACTATTACTTGGAACGCCGTTATCCGGCATTCGGTAACCTAGTTCCGCGTGACGTTGCCAGCCGTGCCGCTAAAGAACGTTGCGACGCAGGTTTCGGTGTAAACAACACAGGTTTGGCCGTATTCCTCGACTTCTCTGAAGCTATCAACCGTTTGGGTATCGACGTTGTTCTTCAACGTTATGGTAACCTCTTCGATATGTACGAAGAAATCACTGACGTTAATCCGGGCGAACTGGCTAAAGAAATCAGTGGTGTGAAATATTATAACCCGATGATGATTTATCCGGCTATCCACTATACAATGGGTGGTATCTGGGTAGACTACGAACTGCAAACCACTATCAAGGGTCTGTTCGCTATCGGTGAATGTAACTTCTCCGACCATGGTGCAAACCGCCTCGGTGCTTCTGCATTGATGCAAGGTTTGGCTGACGGTTACTTCGTATTGCCTTACACTATCCAGAACTATCTGGCAGACCAGATCACTGTTCCTCGTTTCTCTACCGATCTTCCTGAATTTGCTGAAGCTGAAAAAGCAGTTCAAGCTAAGATCGACAAGTTCATGAGCATCCAGGGTAAAGAATCTGTTGATTCTATCCACAAGAAATTGGGTCATGTCATGTGGGAATATGTAGGTATGGGACGTACGGCAGAAGGCCTGAAGAAAGGTATCGCCGAACTGAAAGAAATCCGCAAGGAATTCGAAACGAACTTGTTTATCCCCGGTTCTAAGGAAGGTATGAACGTAGAGCTTGACAAAGCAATCCGTCTGTACGACTTCATCACAATGGGTGAGCTTGTTGCTTACGATGCATTGAACCGTAACGAAAGTTGTGGTGGTCACTTCCGTG
>ENA-OROH01000224-OROH01000224.1-human-gut-metagenome-genome-assembly--contig:-NODE-224-length-67967-cov-16.006435_pt1 | contig 67967 bp, 50 predicted proteins | sample MGYA00242125_ERZ509042 | MGnify/ENA primary metagenome ERZ509042 (study PRJEB26280, sample SAMEA2338738) | human gut metagenome | biome: human gut; feature: human-associated habitat; material: faeces... | reverse complement strand
TCCTTGGCGAAAGTATGTATTTCCTTGATGCCGAAATATCTTTGGAAATATCCGCAAAACAGATAGACAGTAAGAACCTCCTCATCCGTAAACTCAGGATTGGAGTTATTGCTGAATCTCTGGCAGCAGAAACGCAGAGAAGACTTATAGACATCACAGATATACATATATAAACCTATTAGTTTTAACTTTTTCTCCTTGGGAATCATAATTGGAAAATAACGGGAATTATTCTTCTAATATACTGATTTTCAAGGAGAATACAAAATAAAATAATGAGATAATTAACTGAATTGCAAACTTTTAAAACAGGAATTAGAAGTTATTTTTCAACTCCTGATTCGCATAATTAATAGTTTTTCTAATGCCTCACTTCTCAATATCCCGGATTCTGCGTCAACTCAGCTTCCAAGTTTGCATCGATAGCAGACTGTGGTATCGGGAACAAATTATTATATTCCTGAATACTTTCTGCCGAATATTTCCAGCCATGTTGTTTTACACGATCATAAACTTTATTCATACGAGAAAGCGTCATAAAACGATATTCTTCCCCTAATAGCTCACGAGCACGTTCGTCTAAAATATAATCTATCGTAACATCAGCTTCTTCAACTGGAGTTGCCTGAGCTCTCTCTCTTACTTGATTAATATCCTTACAGGCAGCATCTTTATTACCATTCTTCAAATAAGCTTCTGCTCTCAATAGATAAGTCTCAGCTACACGAAATACATAATAGTCAGGTATATATCCGTTATCCGGTTTTCCATCTATATGTTTATCCGTACCAAACTTAAAGAAACGAGGATAATAAAGCTCCATTGTATCCAAACGTGTCGTTAACCATTCCTTTTTAATCGGATCACCTGGCTTCAACTTCACTTCAATATTTGTTCCATCTGCCAATGTTACTGGGGTTACATAGGTGGTATCCATATCCGATTCCACACCATCAATAATCGGTTTCGGAGCAAAAAATTCACGATCAATATTAGCTTTTGAATTACGGATATCTGTACCCGCATCCTTCCAAATTGTATAAATAGAATAATTCGTTGGTCTTGTCCAAGCAACACCGCGACCGGTCCAATCACGAGCTACCCCATCATAACCAAATTTAGTCTTTGCCCAAAAATTCGGCCAAAATACACGTTCCATTAATGGACGATCAAAGACGTTGGTTCCTCCTGGTGTATTGAATTCAAACTGTACTGCCCACAGACATTCCGTATTCCCTGCTTCTAGATAATTTTGATTGCCCATACGGAACAGATCCCAATATACATCTTTACCCTCTTCCGAAGCACGAGAGCCAAAACGATTTTTCATCAATGCATAATTTCCATCTGTACCATCAAGAACTCGGGTTGCAGCAGCTATCGCTTTTTCATAACTTTTTTCCCCTCCATTATCAGAATACGCAATATATAATTCTGATAATAAGTGATCTGCCGTTGCTCTTACAACACGGCCATCTTGCTTAACCTTTATAGGTAAATATTGAGCTGCAAATTCAGCATCTTTAATAGCAAAAGCATATGTTTCTGTACGTGTAGAACGGACAAAGTTTAGTGTTGGTTCCGTAATCGGTTCTTCTAACAAAGGTACACCTCCAAAAATATGACCTAAACAACGATAAGCGTAGGCACGGAAAAAGCGAATTTCAGCTTGAATTTCTTCTTTCTGTCCTTCCTGTGTCCAAACCACATTTGGATTTTCAGTCTGATATAGTAGCTCATTACAATTCTTAATTATTCCATAGCAAGCATTCCACCAGCGAGATGCTACACCATTAAAGGAATCTACTCTTTTCCAATCATTAAAAGGACAATCATATCCATTTCCACGAGGAGTCATAAATACGTCTGTACCTACTCCCATCATAATCCAGTCCGCATCCCCATCATTAGAATTATATAAAGCACGAACCTGTGCATACATTTGATTTACACCTGTCTGAAACTGCCGAACATTCAAAAAACCATTTTCTGTCGTCAGAAAATCCTCTGGTTTTTCTCTCAAAAAGGCATCATCATTACATGATGTTATCACCAAACTTGCCAAACTTGCCCAAAATATAATACTTTTTTTCATCTCAAAACCTCCTACTTAAAATGATACATTTAAACCTACACTAAATGTTTTAAAACTTGGTGAACCCTCACCAATACGTTGTCCTGCTTCTGGATCCAGTCCTCGCCATCCTGTAAAGGTCAATAAATTTTTACCACTGATAAAAATACGAGCATTAGTAAAGAAATTTGTCTTTTTCAATAAATTATCAGAAAAACGATAACTTAAAGTTACATCCTGCAGACGAACAAAACTGCGAGACTGATAGAAACCTAGACCATACGTATTCTGATAATTTGCTCTAGGAGAAATATTGGAAGGATTCTCCGGAGTCCAATATTCTTCATTGAGCCAATTAGCAGATGGCATTTGGTTAGGATTAAATCCCTTCGCATTATCAGATATATAATAATTATTCTTTCCTCCACCTGCAATATAATCCAAACTAAAGTAGAACTGCCAATTTTTATAAGTAAAAGTATTGCGCATATTCATTGTAAAGTTTGGTTTTGTATAACCAATTATCTTCTTATCATCTGAATCAATCTTTCCATCACCATTTTGATCAACAATCTTCACGTCTCCAGGGAGCATATTATAGGTCTCCATATACTCTTTATCACTTTCCTGTACTATACCCGCTGTTTCAAAAGTATAAACTGCTCCTAATGATTTTCCGATAAACCAACCGTTACTCAAGTCATCATCTTCAACTCCGTCTCCATCCGAATCAATCCCATACAATGATATAATCTTATTACGATTCAACCAGAATGAGAAATCTGTATTCCATGAGAAATCCTTCGTTTCTACATTCACCGAATGTAAACCTAATTCTACACCCCAGTTGGCAATCTCACCCATATTATCCAAAATACTTCCATAGCCACTCGTTGAAGGCAAACGACGAGAAACTAACAGATCATACGTACGCGAATTATAGTATTCCAGGTTTCCAGACAAACGATTATCAAAGAAACCAAAATCCACACCTACATTCAATGCATTTGTTCTTTCCCAACCTAACTTTTGATTAGACAAAGAAGTCTGATACATGGTTTTCATATATTCTGTACCAAAAATGTAACCTCCTTCTCCAACTTTTGGGAAAGTAGAATAACTATCAATTGAAGGGTTTCCATTTTCTCCATATGATAAACGAAGTTTCAAGTAATTCATCACATCATTCTTCATGAAGTTTTCTTCCGAAGCCGTCCAAGCTAAAGCAGCAGATTTAAAACTTCCATATTTATGACCTTCAGCAAAAGCAGAATAACCGTCACGTCTCCAACTAGCAGAAACATGATAACGATCACGCCAAACGTAATTCAAACGAAGCATATAAGCCAACTGAGAAGTAACCCCCTTCCATGAATCTACCCCTCTTTTTTCTAGATTACCTTTTTCCAAAGCGTTATATCCTAATACGGTTGTACCAGCTTGTTCAAAATCTGATGCATTAGCCTGAGTACCTTCTGAATATGATCGTTGACGTTCAGACATAAAAGTAAAATCCACTTTATGTTCACCAAACTGACGATTGTAGTTCAGAATCTGATTCATCAACCAACTTCTGCCATTACTTTCCTTGCGATATCCATTCGCATTCTTCAAGAATTGCTGAGGATCTTGTAATTCAGTTTCTTTCAATGTATTTACATATTGATCTTCATGATTAAAACGAGCCTGTACTGAATGACTAATATTATAGGCACCATTCAATCGCCAACTTAAACCTTCAATCCATGGTAAACGTATATCTAAAAAACCTTTAGCACTAAAACCATAACGTTTATCCAAATCATCTACGCCATTAGTTACCCAAAAAGGATTGGCCCAAGTGGTACTACCAGAAGGGTATCGTTCCATTTTATCTTTAAACCCATCAAAAGTTGAATTCATAAATCCCCAAGGACTAATGTAAGTCGCAGTATACATATCAGGTGAAACACCAGAATAATCACGTAAATTTCCACTTAAATTAATACCAGCCTTCAACCATGTAGTCAAGTTAGTCTCCAGCTTAGTTAAAAATGATGCTCTAGAAAAGTTATCCCCCACCATCAAACCTTCCTGATCCAAATAGTTTCCAGAAATATAATAATTAAATTTTTCATCAGCCCCTGAGACACTTAACTGATAACTTTGTGTTGGTGCAACTTGAGTAGTTTCATCAAACCAATTAATCTCCGATCCTTGTGTATAGGCGTCGTACTCTTTTGGCAACAACAAATACTCTGGTTCCAAATCCACCCCATCTCTACCTTCTGCTTTTGCCCAATCCTGACGAAACTTAATATACTGTTCTCCATTCATCAATTCTGGTTTACGAGTCCATGTCTGTAAACCATAATTCATATTAAAGTTAAATTGAGGCTTATCTGTTTTACCCCGCTTTGTTGTTACAATTATTACACCATTAGCTGCTCGAGAACCATAAACTGCTGTTGAACTAGCATCTTTCAAAATATCAATCGAAGCTATATCCTGTGGATTTAATTCTTCAAAACTTCCACCGATAATGCCATCAACTACCAACAAAGGGGCTGTACTAGCATTAATAGAATTCTGACCACGAATAGAGAAGCTCGGTGTTCCACCTGCGGCATTCGACATACCTACATTCACACCTGGTAATGATCCTTTCAATGATTCCAGTACATTATTATTAGGCATTGACATCACTGGCGAATCTTCCAACTTCAAGGAAGCCACGGCTCCTGTCAAATCTTTCTTCTTGGAAGTACCATAACCAATAACAACAATATCATCCAAGGCTTGCGATTCTTCCAACAACGTAACATTTAACTCTGCCTTTGTAACAGTTATTTCCACATCTTTCATACCAATATATGAGAAACGTAAAACATCTCCCTTTTTAGCATCTACTGTAAAATTCCCATCCACATCTGTTATGGATCCTGTGTTAGTTGTAACATTAAGAATGTTTACGCCAGGAAGGGTAAGACCTGATTTATCTACCACCTTCCCTTTTACTGTTTGGTTGGTCTGTGCAATACCCACACCACATAAACTGCATAAAACTGCAGACAAAAATAAAGATCTGTTCATGGTATAAACTTTTTAAAATTTTCGAATGCAAAGATTAATTTTCTACATTTATATGATTAACACAAATTCAGATAAACAATACAACATTTTACAATTATATAGTTATCAAATATATAGACGAACCATTTACTTCTATAAGCTGCATATAATACAATACTTAACTTAACATAGAGTTAGTATTATTCAACAAAATCTTTATTTATCCGAATTTTTTCCATTAATCTTTTAGGGTAAACTGTCAAAGATTCCAGCTTTCTATTTTTCCAAATACCTTGAATCACTCCTCCAGTAACATAAAGTTTGAAGTCTACATTCCATGAAGCAGGCCATGCAGGGAATAGCAGAATTTGTTCTGGTGATTCTTGTATCAACATACGCTGAAAAGCAAACGAACCAACTCCAAAATGATCAAAATCCGGACAAGAATCAGGATTTTCACGTCCGAACATTGGAAAACGACATTGTGTAGATGCAATGCGAAAACGACGCTCCAATCCCTTTTTCACTTCTAAAGTATCACCAGCATAAGCCCAGTCTACTTGATCCTGTGTCCAACAAATACCACCAAAAGCATCACAGACAGTTCGTTTTTTCATCGTATTGATAACAATATGTTCATTTCCCCAAGCTTTACCATATAAGTTAAATGGGAAAACAGGATATAATTCTCCATTTTCAGCATTCATTTTTGTTGAATAAAATTCAGCTGGTAAAATATATGCGTCATTTCCCGAACCAGAAACTGGTATTTCAGGAAGATCTTGTAACAAACTATACCACATTTCACGATCTGCTTTCGTACCATACTCCAAACGTAACAAATTACTTAAACAGTAACGCAATCCTGAAATATCCGGAGTTGGATTCTTGGCTTTCCAAAACGTCTCAAGTACCATAGCGGGATCCAAAAGTAGTTTCCCTTTCTTATCCTTTGGATAATGTAATTGAAAGAACAATATTGCTTCACGAGCATAAGGTAATAAACGTTGCTGAACGAAGTCTAAATTTCCAGTAAACTCTGCATATTGTAACATCAATGCCAAAAGTTCCAAAGTACTTGTAAAATAAAAATCATGATAATGTTCTGCAGTTGCTCCTATTGTTGCTTTCAATGGTTTTCCTGTATTTCCACAATCACGTTCCATTCCTGTTGGTTCAATATTCTCACGAAAGTATGCACCTTCATGACCAAACCAAGCCTTTGTAACAGCTTTCCTATGAGGTAATAAATTAAAATAATAATCCATAAAAGGAGGCATTAGATCAAAATCTCCGGAAGAGAGTAAAGGCCAATAAAGCAAACGCTGATTCTGAAAAGTAAAACGCCTTCCCCATAAACGGTCATCAGGATGGGTAAGTAAACCATAACTTAAAGTATCTTTCTTACCAGTACGTTTCACCGCATCATCCTTATCAACCAATAATTGCTGGGTAAACAAACCACCATTGAACTTTACAGGAACTGACCCTCGACCCTGAGTAGCCATCAAATAACGAAATGTTTGATAGTTTTGAGAAATCAAAGCAGGAACATCTTTCTCTATTCTTTTTCCCTGTATTACCTCTCCACAAAAAATTTCTCTTTCTGAAAATGGCAACTGATTATCTGTTGCGCAAATCCAGCTTCTTTCCCAAAAGTTTTTCCACCACCTACAATGTTGTCGCCAATCATTTTTTAAAGAAAGAGATTCTTCTGCCATTGAACGAATTTTCTTAATCCAAATATCCGGGGAAGCTGTTTGTTTCGTTAATGCATAAATTGTAATATCTGTCTTTCGAATTTTACCATCCAATTTACCTTCTTTCACCGTAAGATCCTTAGATTTTACAAAGTTACCGAATATGGTGTATTTAAATGGATCCGGATAAATATGAGACAAATGACTAACACCATAATAATCCAAATCCGCCTGATAAACAGATTTATTTCCTACATTATACAACCATATCAGACCATCCTTACAAGGAATTATTGAATCTTGCGTAGTCGGAGAATAATCTGGCAGAGACTTTTCTTCTCCTTTACTAACAAACGTATTATACACAGAGTGATCAAAACGTTCCCATAAGTCACATTCGACTGAGACTTGTAGAGTTTGTGGACTCTCTATTGTAACATGGTAAACAGATTTATTAGCATCTACCCAAATTCGGATCTGTATTCCATCAGAATTAATAAGCACAGACGCTGTTTCTAAATCTAATTCTTGTCTAAACTTACTTTTTAAGGTAAACGGATTAGGGGAAAGGGAAATCTTAACCCGTCCGGTTTTAAATAAGTCCCCACAATAATTGTATGCATCATTCTTAGAGAGAAGCAAAAACAAATCTCCATTTTCAATAGCATAGACATTGGCAGCCAAATCGCCATTACCTATAGGCATTGTTCCAGAAGCATCTTTTGACGGAGAGTTCCAAATCACATTGTATTTCGAAACAGACTTTGCCTGTAACTGAAATAAAACAAATAATCCTACAAGAAAAATAACATATCTCATTACTTACCCTCCATCATCAAATACAACATTTTATTCAAAATTGGGGTGGTTTCTAATTTCCCTTCAAGCTTTAAACCACAGACAACAAAAGTACCTTTATTCATTTTTCGTTCAGCTAACACCAATTTTTTAGAATGAGTTAATACCGGTGTATAGACTTCCGATTGAAAATAATGAAAGAAATGCCGTTCTGGTGCTTGTTGTTTAATTGAATAATTATATTTCAAATCAGTAGAAGAACTTCCCTCTAGCCAAGGATGTTTCTCATTTCGGAAAACGATCCAACTATCATTCTTTTTAAAACCAGTTTGCAAACCTAGTTTCTGGCTCAAAGATTCATTCAAAGAAGAAGGTAAAAACAAAACCAGAGAACCAAGTTGCGCATTTTTTTCTAAAAGAGAATAATGTTCTACCGACAACAAACTGTCTGAAACTAAAATTAAATCTGGATTTGAAGAAATATCCACTAAACGATTCAGTCCCATACATTGTACAATAGAATTGGCATCCTCCGAAGTACCTAACAAACAAACAGTCTTCTTCTTACCAATTTGATAAGCAGGATATACTCTACAAGATGCTATATCCTCATGAATTACTGTCTGTTCCTTCTTATCTATCAAAGAAACCCGTACACGAACTTGGGTAAGACTATTTACTTTGGGCATGCGAACAGGAATAAATCCCTGAAAACTACTACCTTCTGTCACTGAAGGCATGTTAGCTGGAGAACAACCAGAATTAACAATTTTTCCATTAACCTCCATAACATACCACAATTCTATTTCAGAATCTCTTTGCGTGTCATTACAAATCCAAACAGGGAAATTATATACATCTTCAGAAAAGAAATCTGTTCTTTCATTTTCAACTTGTACGGATAAGGGAGTTAAAGCATCTCTATAAAGATACCAAGCTGGTTTTGCCCTACGTTCACAATCTATAAGAGCTTTCATCCAACCATTAGGCCATGCATCAATAAATAAGTGAACTGCAAAAGAATTCATTCGAGGCATTCGCCGAAAAGCACGTGCTACTTTCTGTATACCCCACGCCTGGTGTTTATGGCTTTCACGAACCCAACCTTCCATATCACTCTGTGTCTCAAACCAGTTCCAATGTTTTCCGTAAGTTTGCTCTCCCTGATAAATTCCATGCATATATTTAGGACTCCATGATCCATCATTTTCAGTTTGTAACCATTCTTTCGGATAACGACGATTCATTAGATCGACAGGATCTAAACCTTCAGCTCCAAATTCTCCGCAACCGTACATCCATCCTTTACTAATAGGCATCCATGCTCCACGGCACATTTCCGATAATGAAATTCCATGTTCATCATACCATATATTATAACAGTGGTTGTCTGGATAACCATTATTCGGTGCTTGATAGTCTCCATCTATATATTTAACTGCACGTTCCGGATTTTCATTTCTAACAACAATATCTAATGCATCGAACAGACGTTCATAGGCATATCGACTAATAGCATGCGCTTTCATTTCTGCCATTGGTTCATTCAAATAACTCATCAAAATAACAGAAGGATGATTACGTAAGACCCGTTCTATATTTCCAGCCTGTTTCAAAATCTCTGTATATTGTTTCTGATTGATATAGGCAAACAATGGAAGATCTGCTTGCATCATCATACCCAGTTTATCCGCATACTCATACACTTCTTTTTGAACTATTCGTTGAGTGGTACGAATGAAATTCATATTTGTCAATTTGGCTAATAACAAATCTTCTTGTAATTGATTCCAATCATGTTTCATAACATCCTTTTGGAGGAATCCCATTGTATTTGCCCCTCGTAAACGAACTTCCTTTCCATTTAAATACATCCTCCCTTTCGGTGTGCTGGTGGATGAGAGCACAAAATGACGCATTCCAAACTGTTGTTTCCTATTGTCTAAACATTTTGTACCCGACTTATCATACAAACTTACTTGTATTTGATACAACCAGGGTTGATTAGGTTCCCATAAACGCAAATAAGTATCGGGTATTTTTATTTTTGTTTTATTTAAAACGCGTCCTCCTTCAACACGTATTTGTTTGCGTTGTTGGTGAATTATTTCAGCTTTAAAATTTTGCCCGAATAAACTATACTCCAAAATAAAATCATCTGCCTTATCTCCATTCTCCAAATCAACTTCAGTCCATAATTCTACAGCCTTTTCAGCCAAAAGAGGACGACAATATATATCCGTCAGATAAGGCATACTACGACCTTCTATATACAAATCCTGATAAATACCAAAGCCAGTAGGACAGCAGCTCCATCCTGAAAAGGGATCATCCCAACCTGGGCAATTACTAGCAGAAAGCTTATTACCCCACCTGCGAGGATTACCTTCTCCACCAAGCATTGAGTAATCATTCCGAACTTTTATTAACAAAGTATTATTCCCTACATGAAGATATTTCTTGATATTAAATTCAAATTCATCTAACATTCCTTCATGGAATCCTACATGGTGCCCATTAACAAAAGCATCTGTATAGTAATCAGATCCATTAAAATGAAGAAAAACTGAAGGCATATTAAGAATAGAGTCCGCAATATACACTTCTTTTCTATACCAAGCAGTTGATACTCCTTGCATCCCATGATAATAAGGCATAGTTATGTTTTCCCATTCTCCTTCTCCCTGAACTAACCGTTTAAAATCCTGACAATCTCTATCCGTTTCATAACGGAAAAGCATACTTTCTATTCGTATGCTTTTCCTAACAGGAGAAAAGGACGGAGCTAGATTTCTCATAAAAGGAGCATACTGATTTTTTAGTTTTTCTATCGCTCCCTGAATTTCTTGTTGAGTTGTAATTTTGGGAAGAGGTTTAAATTTATACTGTGTATTTCCTGCCCACGGTAATTGTAAACTATCTGGTAAAACAACTGGGGGAATTGTTTCCAATGGACGACCTTCCAATGATTGTTGACCTTGAGCTGCTATAGCTGTATAAAAGTCTTTATTATCCAAATTAGAGTCTTGAGCAAAAATCTTTAAGAAAAACAGACAAGATACTCCAAACATAAAAACGATTCGCTTATTCATTTCTATTTCTCATGATACGATTAATAATATCGCAAATTTAGAATGAGAAAATACTGTACAATAACAGAAAATAAGCAAAAATCTACCACAGAATCGGTTCTAAAGATCAGTTAGAGTCTTTATTTATCTGATCTACAAACTCCGATGGCAAAAGGCCAAATTCCTTTTTAAAACATTTAGTAAAATAAGATGGATTACTAAAACCTACCCGATATAACACTTCTGTAACTGAAAATTGCTGACTTTTTAATAAAGCTACAGCACAATTCAAACGATAAGATCGAATATATTGGTTAACAGTAAGTCCTGTTAAAGCTTTTAATTTGCGATACAATTGGTCATGCTTCATTGAAAGAGATTCGGCTAATTCAAGAACCGACAACTCCGTCTTATCTCGATTTTGCTCAATAACATCATTCAAACGCTGAAGAAATTGCTCATCTAAAGAAGTGTTTTTTTGCAAATGAGACTGTTCCTCATTTTGAATAGCAGAAATATCTGGAGAAGCTATCTGATATTTATACTTCAACAATTTTCGATTTCGAATCAAAGTTGCCAATTTAATTTGAAGCAATTCTCTTCGAAATGGTTTTTCCTCAAAAAGATCAACTCCTTGCTCCCAACATTCCAAGCGAATTTCATCCGAGGCTCTGGCTGACAATATTACAAAAGGGATATGTGATGTAAGCATATCTTCCTTGATTGCTTTACATAACTCTAATCCATTCATACCTGGCATCATATAATCAGAAAGAATCAAGTCTGGTAATTCTTGCCGGGAAATTTCTAAAGCCTCATCTCCTGTGGATGCTCTTAAGACTTTATAAAAAGAAGAAAAAGTCTGATAGAAATAATCACGGATTTCTTTATTATCGTCGACAATTAACAAGCTCTTAACATTATCCGATTCCAATAAATTTCCTTCCATATTCATTTCTTCCATAGGATTTTCAGTTTCTGAGTCATATAAAAGGGGAAGTTTTAAATGAAATGAACTTCCTTTCCCCTGAACACTTTCTACCTGAATTTCTCCCTGCAACAGATCCAAATAATGCTTTACCAAATACAACCCTATTCCGGTTCCTCTATTATCAGCAGAAATACGATAGTAGCGATCAAATAAATGAGACAAGTCTTCGGCAGAAATACCCACACCAGTATCACAGATATCAATATATAAAAGTTCTTTATCTAATGTGATTATGATGTTAACACTTCCTGTCTCAGGTGTATATTTAATTGCATTTGAAATCAGATTTTCCAAAATAGACTCTAACTTTGTTTTATCAGTCAAAATATACACTGTATTTTCATCTTTTTGTGAAAAACTATAATTAAATGAGACTCCCTGATATTGAGCATACTCCTTGAATGGAAAGATTATTTCATACAATAATTGTCGAGCAGCAAAAACTTCACATTTCAAAGGCTCATCTTCTCCTTCCAACTCTTTATAATTCAACATTTTATTTATTTTCCTCAATAAATGTTCTCCATTAGAAATCATAGATTGTAATCGTTGTTTGAAAGAATCAGGCATTTCCGGATGAGACACCAGATCATTTAACGGTGTTAAAATCAACGTTAAAGGAGTCTTTAAATCATGTGACAAGTTAGTAAAGAAACGTATCTTTTGTTCATATAATTCTTCCTCTTTCTCTTTCTTTATGTCAACCAGCTTTTGGATATATTTTCTCTTATAACGGCGACGAAACCAATATCCACAACATCCTATCATTATAACAATCAATCCTAAATAACATAAAAATGCAGTTCGTGTTCGCCACCAATACTCTTCTTTATGAATAGAAAGAAACCTTTCATTAATTATATTCTCTGCAGAATTTATCCTAACCCGTAACCTATAATCTCCAGCCGGTAAATTAAGATAAAGAATGTCCGTCTGAAAAGCTCCTGATTCATTCCAATTATCATCCAATCCTTCTAATTTATAAAATAGGCGCCCTTTAAAGGGTGGCATAAAAGACATAACCGATGTCTTTACTGATATATTACGATGACTGGGAGCTAAAATTAGGCTATCTACATAATTAATAGATTTTGAAAGATATTGAAATATAGAATCTTTCGGATATATCAGACGCCCATTCACATGTAATGAATTAAAAATAACACGTCCTTCCAGATCTGTACTATTAAATAATCGAGGATCAAAATCAACCATCCCGTCAAAAGTTGCTATATACATCTTATCCGAATCAACTGACTTTTTACAAGCGTAGTAAATATTTGTCGGATCATAATTTTTCACCAAATTTGCTCCTCTATCAAAAAGTATAAGGCCTGAATATGTACAAAAAATGTATTTATCCTCCTCATAGCTAGCTATATCTAGTACACGTAAACCTTTTAATTGAGCCAACATCTGAACTTCGCCTTTTCCCTTTGATAAATCCAAAACACCAACACCATCTGCCAAACCAATAAAAAGTGTATTATCTTGTAAGAAAAGAGACAAAATCTGTCGGTCTAACTTATCGTCAATCAGAACATGTTCTACAGAAGCTACATGATTATTATCTGCTAATTTCACATAAAACAATCCAGAATTAAACGTTCCAACCCAAAAACCTCCCCTTTCCTGATCTTTAATGATACTCCGAATATTTAACGGAGAAATGGTATCAAGAATTTTTAATCTTTTTCCTTGTTGCAACTTTTCATCAAACAACCATAATCCATGAAAGGCTGTTCCAATCAATAATTGATTTTCAGAAACTCTTAATATAGAATAAATTCGATCGCTACTTAATTCTGGGAAAGAAAAAGGAACATATCTCTGGAACTTTAGATTAAATTTTTTCAAACCTTGCCCCCAAGTTCCCACATACATACATTCAGCACCTGAATCTACCCAAAAACTTTGTATAGATGGATAAGTTTTATCAATTACACGAAAAGTTTTCGCTTCGGGAATATATTGACATAATCCTGCCCCATGTGTTCCCAAATAAACTGTAGAATCCAACAATGTATTTGTAATACACCAAACAGTATTCGAAAAAATAGATTTCACATTTTCTTGATTTCTTATAATAGTAAATCCATTTGGACTAAAAGTTAGTTGAGAAACACCGCCTAACCATGACCCAACCCATAATGATCCAACTTTATCGACCTTCATAGAAATAATAAAATCGAGACCTACTTCTTGATGCCTTCGCAATGTGGATGTTTGAAATTCTAATCCTTGGGAAATGTTCCATGTATACAATCCATTTCCTTCCGTTCCAATATATACATTATTCTCCTTTAGTGCCATGGAACGAACCTTACTATGTGACAATATGGAAATTTGATCGTCACACCATTGCCGATTTACTTTCCGTAAAATACGTATTCCATTTGATGTTCCTATCAATATTCGATCAGATTCTATTGGTTGTAAAACATATAAGTCAAGAGTTTCATCTCCAACAATCACTTTTTCAATATCAACTTGATCCTCCTTTTTTTGTAACATATATATACTTCCACATTCTGAAAGGATCCAAATATATCCATCCAACTCATAAATAGCGTTGACTTCTTCGAAGCTCATTGTAATCTCCTTATATTCGATCTTTTCTCTTCCTTGCAAAAAATATAAGAAATTATCAATATATCCTACTTGTCCATTCTTGAGACCAATCCAAATACTTCCACTACTATCTTTAAATAAAGAAGTTACTTGTAATATTTCACTATTTGGAATAGCACTTATCTCTCCTAATAATTTATCAAATAAAAATAAGCCTTTATCTTCGGATGCTATCAATAAATGCATACTATCTACCTCCACAATCGAAGAAACCTTATTTGAAAACAAAGATGTATTTTGGGGATTGTCATAAGTTTGAAAAGATGTCCCATCAAAAATCGATAGACCTCTATCTGTGCAGAAATAAAGAAAACCTTCAGAATCTTGTTCAATATAGTCTATTGTATTTGAGGCCAAACCATCTCTCATCGTATAATTATACACCTTTGCAGATAGATGTATATAAACAGATACAATAAACAATAACAATATAAATTTACGCATTCTCATGGTTAATCTTTTTTACAAAAATAGATATATTTTCCCGAAATCCAACTTAAATCTTCATTATTCTAAAATAAAACAAGGGTTCACACACTATCTTATATCACTCATATACAAAACATTGCTGTGAAGGGCGTGAAAGGCAACTAAAAAAAGCATTTATTATTAGGATGTATATGTCTTAAAATGAAGCAAAACTGCCATTTTCCTATTTCATGAATAAATCAACAGAAATTCATCTTTATACAATAGGAGACTCATAAAAACATACGATATATTATTTGATTCACCTATGTGAATTAAATAAATCACCTATATAAATTAATTGAATCACAATTATGAATTGATTAATCCACATTAGTGAATTAATTAGTTTGTTAAGAATAAATGAAGAAAAGAAAGGGCTAAAACAGTAAAAACAAAAAAGTCATGCCTTATTTCCTTCCGTATTCTGAAAGGAATAAAGCATGACTTCAATATGCTTTCAATGAATTTATTCTGTTTCGTCGGGTAAATAGAATTCAAAATCGGTATCATGATCGCATGTCAATGTGCCGTCTTTGAAAACCAACTGAGCCACTTGGATAGACGAACGGCGCAAGTCGTATGGCAAAACGCCGTTTGCACCCAGAGGCGCCTCGTTATGACTGGTTCGTCCCGGATGCGTGAAATAAAAGATATAAGCCCGATGATTGGTAACAACCACATCGGCATGAGCCCCACTGGGTGTATCTTCCGGTCTCGAACTTGCTTCTCCTAAAATCAAGCCTTGTTTTTCCCATTTATCCAAGTCTTTGGAACGGTAGATACGAAGTCCTTTCCATTCATCGGTCAGCATCCAGAAATATCCGCGGAACCGAAAGACATTCGGACCTTCGTGTGCATCACCGTCGATAACAACCTTCGAAGCCGACCAGTCATGCAAATTCTTGCTTTCCGCCATCAAGGTATGCGATCCTGCCGCTTCATCCTTGTACCAGATACGCCAACGACCATCCGGATTCTGATAAACCGTTGCATCGATCACCGAATTGGACGATAATTTCAACGGACCCACACATTTCCAATCCCACAAATTACGACTGGTATAATGTACAATCTGCTTGTCTCCGCCCCAATGACTACGAACGCCACGGATGTAAGCCACAAACATGTGGTATTCACCATCCCGATAAACCACTTCAGGAGCCCAGAATGTATTTTGACCTTCTTCGAATTCCAAATCTAATGTTCCCCGATACACCCAGGTTTGTCCGTGGTCTGTCGATTCAGCCACACCGATTTTCGTTCCATAACAATACGCCACATCCGGCGCATCCAAGTTTGCCCGGCGCTGGGTATATAACATCCACCAGCTTTTGGCTTCCTGATTCCAAACAACTACCGGATCGGCCGCACCATCTGTTACCGGATCACGATACAAAGGAGCCGGAGCTTTATGAACTATATCTTGTGCAAACAACGGGAAACCACATACCCATGCCAACAAGACATACAAACCGATACGCAATAAGGTAAAACTTTTCATTTTCATTGTCTATTAAAGATCCTATACTTTGATGAGGGCTATTTCTAAAACTCCCGAATTCCGATTTTAAAGTTCATGACTTTTGAAAACGAAACTCGGGAGTTTTATAAGCTAAAGAAAGAATACAACTTAATATTCTTCCCTATATTTACTTTCTTCTTTATCTTCTAAGATACTCAAATAACTTTTATAGCGCGATTCGCTAATATAATGTTCCTCGACAGCCTGTAATACCGCACAACCCGGTTCATGACGGTGCGTACAATTATTAAACTTACATCCGGCAGAGATCTTGAATATTTCAGGGAAATAATGCGAAATCTCCGCATCTTCCATATCAATGGTTCCAAACCCTTTGATACCCGGCGTATCAATCAGGTAACCACCTTCGGGCAATGCCACCATTTCCGAAAAGGTCGTTGTATGCATGCCTTTATTGTGATACTCAGAAATATCACCCGTACGCAAACTTACACCCGGAATCAGTTTATTGATAATTGTAGATTTACCTACACCCGAATGACCGGAAAGCAAAGTAATCTTATCTTTCAGATCCGCTCTTAATCCATCCAATCCTTCTTCGGTCTTGGCACATAAAGTCGTACACGGATAACCGATAGTCGTATATAAATGAATCAAGCCCTGCATGTATTCCCAGTCTTCTCCTTTATACCGGTCAATCTTATTGAATATCAGTTTAACCGGAACCCGATAAGCTTCGGCTGTTGCCAGAAAACGATCAATAAAAACAGTCGTGGTAATCGGGTAATTGACCGTTACGATCAGCATCGCCTGGTCTACATTGGCAGCAATGATATGCGCCTGTTTAGACAAATTCGATGCACGGCGAATAATATAGTTTTTCCGTTCTTCAATCTGACAGATAAACGCCGTACCTTCACGGTTTTCTTCTATTTCAACCCGGTCACCAACAGCCACCGGATTAGTAGTCCGAATACCTTTCAGACGGAAATTACCTTTGATCTTACTCTCAACATATCTTCCGTCTTCCGTATAAACGGTATACCAACTACCCGTATTTTTAATTACCAAACCTTTCATTAAACCGTCATTATTTCTTTTTCTTTGGCAATATACAGTTCATCTACTTTCTTGATAAACTTATCATGAACTTTCTGAACTTCTGCCTCTGCATCTTTTTCCACATCTTCAGGAACACCGTCTGTCTTGATGCTCTTCTTCAAAGCTTCAATAGCATCACGACGGGCGTTACGGATACTGATTTTCGCCGTTTCCGTTTCCTGCTTAGATTGCTTTGCCAACTGGCGACGACGTTCTTCAGTCAATGGAGGAATACCCAAACGGATGATTTCACCATTGTTTTCCGGAGTAATACCAACTTCAGAGTTCAAGATCGCCTTTTCGATTTCCTTGATCAAGTTCTTTTCCCACGGTGTAATAACGATTGTCTTCGCATCCGGAGTATTGATGGAAGCGACATTACTTAACGGAGCCATACTGCCATAATAAGGGACACGAATTCCATCCAGAATTTTCGGATTCGCCTTTCCTGCGCGGATACGAGCCAACTGTTCATCCAAATAAAGGATAGCAGATTCCATTTTCTCTTCTGCTTCTTTCACAAACTTCTTTGTATCAACCATATCTATACCAATTTTATTCGTTTTTATTATCAAGATTAATTTTCTTCCTTGCTTTTTCTTCTGCCAACCAGCTCCGTTTTTCTTTCATCCTAAAGCCAGTTATCTTTTGATTTTTTAATTATAAACAAAGGTAATGAAAAGAATTTAAACTTTGCAAGCCGCAAGTCCTTTTTTGAGGCCTGTTTATTTCAGAATGTTAGTAACATCCAACTCTTTGTCCTATAACCGAAATCCCATGCCACAAAGACTACTCTTGTGGCAAATCAGGATATTACCAACACCCAAAACCAGCAGTATTACATACAATTGTTCTAATGTGAAGGCAAACGACAAACCGATTAAAGCAAACAGCAATCCCAAAACGCTCCAACGAAAAAAGCGGTCCGGTGCCATATACTGTAAGGCAACTGCACCGATCAGGCATCCAACCGTTCTGGAAAGGAAATAGATACTACCGGCCATGCTGGCATCTGCAACCGTAAAGCCCAAGCGTTCGATAAAGAGTTTGGGGGCTGTCAAATTAATTCCCACATCGATTCCCACGTGGCAGACGATACCAATCCAGACCAAACGAACCAATGGTTTACTCAATAGTTTCCCATAACTTTTCAGGGAATCACTTTCTGAATAATCATCCAGTTCTTCGATGGATGTAAATCCCAGACCAATGATAGAGACAAATGTCTTTCAGACACGACATTCGACACTAATGGGTTTAATGAAACTTGTAAAAGGACATTGCCAATACCCAATAACGAAAATGAAATCAGCATCATGACAAACTCATAACGCAACAAGGGAATGAGCAAGGAAACTGTCGTAATAAACAAACTCAACAGCACGGTCTTCCGTCGTCCGATATAGTTCATCAGAATTCCTGCCGGTATCGAAAACAACAGAAACCATAAAAAGACCATTGCCGGACACAAATTGGCCCTTGTGTCCGACAATTCAAAGTCAACTTTCATGTGATTAGCCGCAACTCCTACCAAATCCACAAATCCCATTACAAAGAAAGACAACATAACAGGGATAAGTATCAACGAGGAATGCGTCCTATTTCTTTTCATAAAAACGTATCAGAAAAAGTATCTTTAATTATGCACATACGTACCGATGTCTTCACCATCCATCACTTTCTTCAAGTTTCCGTTCTTGTCCATGTTAAAGACAATAATAGGTAAATTATTTTCCTTGCACATGGTCGTTGCCGTCAAATCCATCACTTTCAGACCACGCGTATAGATTTCGTCATAGGTAATATCAGAGAACTTCACAGCCGTCGGATCTTTCTCGGGATCTGCCGTATAAATACCATCTACACGTGTTCCCTTCAACATCACATCTGCTTCAATCTCTATACCACGCAACGAAGAACCCGTATCAGTCGTAAAGAATGGATTACCGGTTCCGCCCGACATGATGACTACATAGCCTTGTTCCAACAGTTCGATAGCACGCCACTTGTTGTAGAATTCACCGATCGGTTCCATACGGATAGCCGTCAGCACCTTTGCTTTTACGCCTAAAGCCGTCAACGCTGAACTCAATGCCAAACTATTGATAACCGTAGCCAACATACCCATCTGATCACCTTTCACCCGGTCGAATCCTTTGGATGCTCCACTTAAGCCACGGAAAATATTGCCTCCACCGATAACGATACCAATCTGAACACCCATTTCAGCTATTTCCTTGATCTGTTCAGCATATTCGTTTAAGCGAACTTCATCAATACCATATTGTTTGCTACCCATGAGCGATTCACCGCTCAACTTCAAAAGAATCCGTTTATACTTAGCCATAAACACATTTGATTTTATTGGTTTCCGACAAATGTACGAATATTTATTCAGTCCTGACGACTTTTCCATAGGATTCACCCACAAATGAGTTCAACACTTCCTGAACAGAGCTTTTCCTAACTCAATCAGCAAGAAGCAGAAAACGCTATTCCACGTGACACATAAGCGCAACACTGCGTCGGGTGTCAACGTAAGGTTACGTCGGGTCTTAACACAACATTGCGCCGAGTGTTAGCGCAACGCTACGCTAATACCCGACGCAATACTACGTCTGCCCTCGATAACGAAAGGCTTAAACGGATCAAAGGCAATAATTCCAGCTTTCACATCATTTACATACACCTCTGCCACTGTTCCACCCAGTACTTTCAAAAAGAAATATCATTTAGACCCAAATCCATCCCACAAGCCAGAAGAGGAGTAAAATCCTGCTTGTATAGAGCAAAACCTTTGTCATGTTGCACATTTTATCTATCTTTGTGCCAAATTTTTAAGGTTATATATATGAGTCATGATTTATTAAAAGGCAAGAAAGGCATTATCTTCGGTGCATTGAACGATATGTCTATTGCCTGGAAGGTTGCAGAAAAAGCCGTAGAAGAAGGAGCAACTATCACTTTAAGTAATACTCCGATTGCTGTTCGTATGGGACAAGTGGACGAATTAGCCAAGAAACTGAATACCCAAGTAATCCCGGCTGATGCTACCAGCGTAGAAGATTTGCAGAATGTCTTCTCCAAATCAGTTGAAACCTTAGGCGGACCTGTTGATTTTGTTCTTCATTCTATCGGAATGAGTCCGAATGTTCGTAAAAAGCGGACGTATGATGATTTAGATTATAACATGCTGGAAAAGACTTTAGACATTTCAGCTATTTCTTTCCATAAGATGTTGCAGGTTGCCAAAAAGCAGGATGCCATTGCTGAATACGGTTCAGTAGTAGCTCTGACTTACGTAGCTGCACAACGTACTTTCTTTGGTTATAACGATATGGCTGACGCCAAGAGTTTGTTGGAATCAATTGCCCGTAGCTTCGGTTATATCTATGGCCGTGAAAAGAACGTACGTATCAATACAATTTCTCAGTCTCCAACTCCTACTACTGCCGGAAACGGTGTGAAAGGAATGGAACACCTGATGGACTTCGCCAACAAGATGAGTCCGCTGGGAAATGCAGATGCTGAAGAATGTGCCAATTACTGCGTTATGATGTTCTCAGACTTTACTCGTAAAGTAACAATGCAGAACTTATATCACGACGGAGGTTTCTCAAGTATGGGTATGAGTCTTCGTGCCATGAACCAATACAGTAAAGGTTTCGAAGAATATACCGATGAAAACGGACATATCATTTACGGATAAATCCATATCGGAAAGTTGACTTGTTCTGTCAACTCTGACAGCAGTCAACTTTTCCTTTTAATTATCAAGGAAGCAAATATGTTACTGAAAATCTATGAAGAAAATCCCAATCCGAGGGAAATAGCGAAGGTAATCAAAACACTGCAAGACGGTGGTCTGATTATTTACCCGACAGATACAGTTTATGCTATTGGATGCGATGCCTTGAATGTGCGTGCTGTCGAAAAGATTTGCCAGATCAAAGGTGTTAATCCTCAAAAGAGTAACCTGTCTATTATTTGTTATGACTTGTCCAACTTGAGCGAATATGCAAAAGTGAATAATGCGGCTTTCAAGTTGATGAAAAAGAATTTGCCCGGACCTTTTACATTTATTCTACCAACCAGCAACGAATTGCCCAAGATTTACAAGAACCGGAAAGAAGTAGGTATTCGTGTACCGGATAATAACATTGTCCGGACGATTGTTCAAGAATTAGGCAATCCGTTACTCACCATGTCTGTACATGACGATGATGATGAAATCTTGGAATATTCAACTGATCCGGAATTAATTGCCGAGAAATACAATGGTCATGTTGATCTAGTTATCGACGGAGGTTACGGCGGATTAGAACCTTCTACGGTAGTAGATTGTACGACCGACGAGTTCGAGATTGTCCGTCAAGGAAAAGGTCAGTTAAAATAGAAACGTCATCCGAACCAATCACGGATGACGTTCCCATTCATGTTTATGGATTACATATTAAACCGGTAAACATTTCCGCCATAGTCGGCTTTTTTATCGTTCCACATAGGTGAAACGATAAAATTCCAAGCATAAACGGATATAATTCTAGTGATTAAGGGAATTATTAGTCACACGAGGATTTCCTCTGATCTTGTTCACATAATCACAAATTATTCTCTACCTTTACTCTAAAATTTATAACAGACAAAAAGATCATGAAGAAATTAGTAAGTGCTGCCTTATGTGCCGTCATGTTGATGGCTTGCAGCGGAAAAAAGACACAGCAACCGGCCGAAACGGCTCAACCGGCCTCTTCTTTACAAATCGAATGGGCTACATTCAATATGCGTTATGATAATCCGGGTGATAGCCTTAATAACTGGCAATATCGGAAAGATACGGTTTGCCAATACATCCTTGACAAGAAGATGGATATTATTGGCATGCAGGAAGTACTACACAACCAATTGGAAGACTTGAAAGCGGGTTTGCCTAATTATGCTGCGATTGGCGTAGGGCGAGATGACGGAAAAGAGAAAGGAGAATATTCTCCGTTGTTCTACCGGGCAGACAAATATGAAGTGCTTGAAAGTAACACATTCTGGTTGTCTCAGTATCCGGACAGTGTAGGCTTCATCGGTTGGGACGGCGCTTGTACCCGTATTGCTACTTGGGCCAAGTTTAAGGATAAAGCAACAGGAAAGATTTTCATGGGAGTGAATACACATTTCGATCATGTAGGAACGGAAGCCCGTCGCGAAAGTGCATTGCTAATCATTAAAAAGATCAAAGAGATTGTTGGTGATCAACCGGCCGTTGTAACTGGAGACTTTAATGTGAACGATCAATCAGAAGCCTACAAGACCATTACGACGAATGAGTTTGTCTTGAAAGATGCGTATAAGATGACCGACCAAAAGACTGGACCGAACTATACTTTCCATGACTTCGGCCGCTATGCAATGGATAAACGTGAAAAGATTGACTTCATCTTCGTCACCCCGCAAATCAAAGTATTAAATACAGAAATTGCCCAAAACCCTGAAACAAAAACAGGTTATTTGAGCGATCATAATCCACACATGGCTTTATTGGAATTCTAAATAAGCATGTGCTAATAGGATAAGTATTCTTACCTATAAATATTTATCCTATTAGCACACGAACTTATCAACGCACTTTCGTTCTTCCCTTATATAAGAATAAGCCAAGCAATGCCAATGTAATAATGGCTGAAATCACAAGCGACAATGTATATGAAAGGCCAAATCCTTCGGGAGCCACAAAGATATAAGTAGAACAAACCATCGTCATGAACAAAGCCGGAATCAACGTCACTATATACAATTTACCTTCCTGACGCAAATAAACCGACAAAGCCCACAGCGTAAAGACTGCCAGCGTCTGGTTCGTCCAAGCAAAATAACGCCAGATCATATCAAAACCAGCCTGGTCTTTCAATGAATAAATCAGGATGGCAATCGAAATCAAGAAAAGAGGAACTGAGATCATCAAACGCTTTGTCATACTCTTCTGCTCCATGTGCAGAAAATCAGCCACGATCAAACGAGCTGAACGGAAAGCCGTATCTCCTGAAGTAATCGGAGCTGCAATGACACCCAGTACAGCCAGCACACCGCCGACAGCACCCAGCCAATTCTTCGTAATCGAATCAACAATCACAGCCGCATTACTTTCGCCCATTCCGTTCTCGTGGAAAAAGTAAGTAGCTGCTGCCGCCCAAACCAAGGCCACGAGACCTTCGGTAATCATAGCCCCGTAAAAGACTGGACAAGCATATTTCTCACTCTTCAGACAACGTGCCATCAACGGGCTTTGTGTTGCATGGAAACCGGAGATTGCACCACAAGCAATACTTACAAACATAATCGGGAAAATCGGTAATCCTTGCGGATGTGTATTGGTAAAGCCATCAGTAAACTCAGGCAGATCCGGATGATGTACATACAACATGATAAGAATTCCGACAGCCATAAACAAGAGCGCAATGGCAAACAAAGGATATACTTTCCCGATAATCTTATCAATCGGCAACAGCGTTGCCAAGACATAATACAAGAAAATAACAACAATCCAAAACATGGTATCCAATGATTCAGGCGTTAAGCTGGCTAACAATCCGGCAGGTCCGGCCACAAACACAACGCCGACCAATACCATCAGAACGATAGTAAACGCACGCATAAATTGTTTGAAGCGATCACCTAAATACATACCTATAATTTCAGGTAAACTGGCTCCATCTTTCCGCAAAGACAGAAATCCGGAAAGGAAGTCGTGTGTGGCACCCGCAAAAATACTACCCAAAACGATCCAAAGGAAAGAAGCAGAGCCAAATTTGGCTCCCAAAATAGCACCGAATATCGGCCCAAGTCCGGCGATATTCAAAAACTGAATCATGAAAATCTTCCAGGTAGGAAGAGGCAAAAAGTCAACACCGTCTTGTTTGGTAAAAGCAGGGGTTACACGTTTCGGATCAACGCCAGCGATTTTCTCAATAAATTTTCCATAAACAAAATAGCCAACAACGAGGGCTATAAAACAACAAGTAAAAGAAATCATTTCATATAGTGTTTATAAATTAAGTCAAGTTTACCCTATTAGAAAAAGTGATGAAAATGCACACTGCATACACTTCCACCACTTTCTCCCCTATTTAGTTTCCTCTATTAAGCCAATAAACGCTTTACGGCTTCAGAAATAGCACGGCCTTCGGCTTTTCCTGCCAATGCTTTTGAAGCAACGCCCATTACTTTACCCATATCTTTAGCAGTAGTAGCGCCCACTTCTGCAATAATCTTCTTTAGTTCGGCTTCCAATTCTTCCGCAGACATTTGCTTCGGTAAGTACTTTTCAAGAACAGCAACCTGAGCTAATTCTGCATCGGCCAAATCCTGACGATTCTGTCCAACATAAATAGCTGCCGAGTCCTTACCTTGTTTTACTAATTTCTGAAGTAACTTCAGCGCATCCGCATCTGTTAATGTATCATTCGCTCCCGGAGCAGTTTTAGCTTCCAAGAAAACCTTCTTTACATTTCTCAAAGTTTCGAGGGCAACTTTATCTTTTGCCTTCATTGCGTTTTTAATGTCTTCGCTGACTCTTTCAAATAAATCCATAATTATGTATTTAACATCAAATTATCTAAAACTAATCACAGAATTGGAGTTATTATCCGGTTTCTTATACGTCGTACTTGTATTTGTAGAAGTAAAAGACGTATTGGTTTCCGGAGCATCAAATCCACCTCCCCGACGCAACTGATTGATCTTTCGGATATCCCGATTATACGTAGGAGAATCTTCCAACATGACAATCAGCGTATCATCATCTAATTCATCTGCTGTCAATGTTACCACTTCGACCTGCGAACGCAGACGATTGACGGAATAACCGTATTTCTTCATCAAATTCCGTTCAGACTCTTCACGGGCACGACGTTCGGCTTCCATTCGCTGCTCTTCTTCTGTACGTAATTTCTGAGCAGCCCGATGCTGTTGTGCCATTTCCGGAATATCATCCAAACCAAATCCCGTTGCAAGAATCGTGATCTTAATCTTATCACCTAATGTATCATCGAATGCAAATCCCCACTTTACACGGAACTTCGTACGGAAACGAGCCATAAACTTATGAACCTCGCCCATTTCATCTATACGGAACTCATTATCGTGGCTTGAATAAATATTGAATAATATACGCTGTGCATTATATACATCATTATTATTCAAGAGCGGAGAACTCAAAGCCTGATCAATAGCCTGCTGCAAACGACCTTCTCCTTCACCATAACCATTACTCATCAACGCAACGCCACCATCTTTCATGGTTGTCTTCACATCAGCAAAGTCCAAATTCTGAACGCCTCGAATCGTAATAATTTCTGCGATACTTTTTGCCGCAATAGTAAGAGTTTCATCAGCCTTCGCATATGCTTTCGATGCACTCATACCAATATCGGAATAAATTTCACGAACCCGCTCGTTATTGATGACCAAAAGCGCATCCACATTCTTTGAGATCTCTTCTACACCCAATAATGCCTGCACAATCTTGAACTGTCCTTCAAACTCAAAGGGAATTGTTACGATACCAACTGTCAAGATTTCCATTTCTTTGGAAACACGAGCAACCACAGGAGCAGCACCCGTACCGGTTCCACCGCCCATACCTGCCGTAATAAAGGCCATTCTTGTACCGTCACTCAACATCTGACGGATTTCTTCCTCGCTTTCTTCCGCAGCAGCACGACCACGCTCAGGTTGATCTCCTGAACCCAATCCACGGGTTGTTGTCCGTCCTAATAATAACTTCACCGGAACATCAGACCCATTCAATGCTTGTTGATCCGTATTACATAAAGCAAATGAGACATTATGTATACCTTCTTTATACATATTGGTGACAGCATTACCACCGCCACCGCCAACACCGATTACCTTAATGATAGCATCCGGATTTGTCGGCATATTTAAGTTTATCAAATTGTCGTCCATTATGTTCTTGTGTTATTAGATTTCACCATTAAATAAATCTCCCGCCGTCGAATCAGCCTTCTTCTTCAGCTTTTCCCACCAACTGATCTTTTCCTTCTGAGGATCAGGCTGAGGTTGTTCCTGCACCGTAGTTTTACGTGTCGGTTGAACAGGCTCAACAGGTTTGGTAGGCGTATCATTCTCGAATGTTACCGGATTGACCTCTACTTTGGGAGTCGGTTCTTCTACAGTAACCTTGGGTTGTACACGAGTTACTTTAGGTTCTGTTTTAGGTTCTTGACGAAGAGCACAATTTTCTTTTCCATGCAACAACAAAGCAACAGCCGTTGTAAAATCCGGATTATTAGCAATCATTTCTACACTACTGTCAATCGTTCCTTTGCGTATCAACGGATAACGTACCTCCATATCAAAGCATTCACTAACAGCTTCCCGTAATTTACTCAGAGCTGATCCACATCCCGCAATAGTTACAGAAAAGCCAGGTTCTTTGGCAACACCTGCATCTTCCAATCGAGCATAAGCATTCTTCACAATCTCACGAGAACGGGCTTCTATGATTTCATTCAAATCGGCCAAAAGCATTTCTTGCGACCGATAATCATCCATTTTATTGATTTCTATCTTCTGCTGTTCTTTATCCCGATCCAAAGGAAGAGCACTTCCGTACGTCCGCTTTAAACGTTCTGCTTCCATTTCTGTTACCCGCAATGACATGATATCACGTGTAATCAGACCAGCACCTAAAGGAACAACAGTCAAAGCTACCAAACGACCGTTCTTGAATATAGTAACAGATGTAACACCTGCTCCAAAATCAATTAAGACTGCACCTTGTTTATCTGCAGGAGTCAGCACTAAATCAGCCAAAGCCAACGGAGCTACAATAATCCCGGCAATAGGCAATTTAATACGGTCTGCTATATTTGTCATGATAGAACGTCGAATTGTTGGCTGAGCAACAATCAACTTATACCGAGCCTCAATCCGTGAGCAAGAAATACCTAAAGGTTCGTTTTCCTCTTTTCCATCTAACAAATATACCGGAGAAGTCACTTCCAAGACATCCAACATAGAAGGTTGATAAGCCCTGCATTCATCCTCCAACTGCTTCAATACAGCCGAAGTAACTTCGCCCTCAGCGCCCAGCACCTTCGATACCGTATGATCAATTGTTCGAATAGATTTGGATCCAACGCCGATATATATTTTCCCAATCTTACTGCCACTCAACTTATTTTCGAGTTTCAGGATCAAGCGTTTTATCTTATTGGCAGTTTCCTCCACGTTATATACACATCCTCTGCGAATGCAGGATTCTGATTTTTCTACATCATAGGCAATAATCGAAAGAACGCCGTTCTCGTTCTTTGTTCCCACCATACCAACCATGTGGGATGTACCTAAGTCTATTACCGCTATAAAGTCTGTGTATGTCATATATATTTATCTTTTAATACAAACAATCTGGTTTTTATACTTCAAGTTTATCTCACTATATTTTTCCCAACCCACTTTAGGAATCGCTTGCTCATAAAACAATCGCAAATTTTCCAATTTTGTCTGATAATCATCAAATGTACCTAAGACCACTTTATGATTTCCTACACGCGGGATTAGTTCTACGTTATTATCGCTATCTACATATATTTGCCCGATCCAATCATTCCAAAAATCGTCTTCTTCCAAGAAAAGTGCAAATCTATACAGATCTCCCAAAGCCAGTTTTTCATCTATTTGTCCACTGGCTACGAGGACATGAGCGACGTAATGTCTACTCAAAGGCATCATACTACCCAAATTATCCACATAATAATTACCAGCCGGACTATTTACCCGCAAGATAGGCATTTTCTGTTCAATCTCCAACTTAATCAACCGCGAAGGCGTCTTATAGGCTTCAACTTTTGAGATCATATTATTACTCAACAGCTTTTCTTCTATCTCCTCGGTATTAATTTCATTCATCGGAGTTTTGACTGGATATAATTTCGCCTGTTTCAAGAGATATACTAAATCACCATCTGTCACAAAATGCTTCTCCAAACTATCTCGCAAAACGATTTCCATGCCTTCACACAGTCCATCCTCTTTCACATCCCGAAAGAAAAATGCGACCACCAGCACATAGCAGGATAACAACGTGGCTAATATGATAGATAAAACTCGAATCACCGTTTTTCCAATATTTGTTTTACAGGTTCAACCAACCGATCTATATTTCCAGCACCGACCATCAATACGACTTCAAAAGAAGCTGCTTCTTTTTGTACTAAATCCAACAATTCTTCCTTCCGAATCATTCGCTTATTGGGTATCGTAACCCGATCAAAAATAATTTGTGATGTCACGCCCGGAATAGGCTCTTCACGAGCAGGATAAATATCCAGCAGGATTAATTCATCCAAAAGAGAAAGACTTGCAGCAAAATCAGCAGCAAAATCTCTTGTACGGGTATATAAATGAGGCTGAAATATACCGGTTACTTTTTTATCAGGATATAATTCCTTGACAGATTGAATACTGGCTTTCAATTCTGCAGGATGATGCGCGTAATCATCCAATAGGACAATATCATCTTTCTTCAAATGAAAATCAAAACGTCTTACCGGTCCTGCAAATGACGCCATTCCTCTTCGGATTTCTTCAGAAGTAACGCCATTCAGCCACGCTAATGCCATTGCAGCTACTCCATTTTCAATATTGACTTTAACAGGTACTCCTAGTTTTACATCTGGTATACATCCACCAGGAGTTACAAAGTCAAATAGAATATCACCATTACCTATACGAATATTACGGGCAAAGAAATCAGCTTCTTCCGTTGCAGAATAAGTATAAAGTTTCGTTCCTTCCTGTAAACGAGGCTGAAGTTGTAAACCTTTCTTCATAACCAAACATCCATCCGGTCGAATCAGAGACGTGAAATGTTCAAAACTTTCCCGATAAGCCGCTGCAGTACCGTAAATATCCAAATGGTCAGGATCTACAGCTGTTATCACAGCCATATAAGGATTCAACCAATGGAATGAACGGTCGAACTCATCTGCTTCGATAACCGCCAAATCACTTTTATCCGAAAGCATCAAGTTGCTGTTGTAATTCTTTAGGATTCCACCTAAAAAGGCATTACAATCTACATGCGACTGCTTGAGTAGATGGGCCAACATCGACGAAGTTGTTGTCTTTCCATGCGTACCAGCCACACACAAGCCTCGTTCTGTCCGCGTGATCTCACCCAAAACTCGCGCCCGCTTCATTAACGTAAAACCATTCGTCTTGAAATAGTTCAGTTCAGTATGCGTTTCCGGTATAGCGGGAGTATAAATGACCAAAGTAGAATCAATCTGTTTACAATCTTCAGGGATCAAAGTAATATCATCCGTATAATGAATACGGATACCTTCTTCAATCAAAGTGGCTGTCAAGTCCGATGGAGTCTTGTCGTAACCAGCGACTTGCCTTCCTTTTGCCCGAAAATAACGAGCTAAAGCGCTCATGCCAATACCACCAGCACCCACAAAATAAACAGATGTTATCTTTTGCATCTCCATAATTCAATCCTCAATACAAACGATTCAAAATTACGATTTTCTTTCTATTATTTTCATAATTTCATCGACAATTTGTTCAGCACTATGAAAATGTGCCATTTTCCCAATCTGCTGGGATAAAGAAACGAGTCGGGTATTGTCGTGTATAATCGACAAGGCTGTATCCACCAGTTTCTGAGGTGCATCCTTGTCAGCAACCATCACAGCAGCCTGATTGTTGACCAAAGCCAATGCATTCTTCGTCTGGTGATCTTCTGCAACGTTGGGTGAAGGGACTAGAACTACCGGTTTCTTTAAGATACACAATTCCGAAATAGAACTGGCACCGGCTCTTGAAACCACCAAATCGGCTGCCGCATAGGCATAATCCATGCGTGATATGAAATCTGAACACCAGACAGGCATTCCCCGATAAGCCTTCAAATGACGGGTGGCTTCTTCGTGATAATAGCGTCCGGTTTGCCAAATCAACTGCACATCAGATGCAAAAAACTTGTCCAAATCACCTTGTATACTTCGATTAATCGTACGAGCTCCCAGACTTCCACCGACAACCAACACTGTTTTCTTTTCGGGTGACAAGCCAAAGAAGCGAAGTGCCTCTTCTTTCTTTTCTTGTGCTTCCTCCAAATCCTGACGAACAGGATTTCCTGTTACTACGATCTTTTCGGCAGGGAAAAACTTTTCCATCCCTTCATAAGCGACACAAATCCGATTGGCTTTCTTCGCCAACAACTTGTTGGTCACGCCGGCATACGAGTTCTGTTCCTGTATTAAAGTAGGAATCCCCAACGACGAGGCCATCCACAACGTCGGACCACTGGCATAACCTCCAACACCAACTGCGATGTCAGGCTGAAAATCCCGTATCGTTTTTTTAGCCAATGATAAGCTTTTCAACAGGCAACGAACTACCTTTATATTATTCAGCAAGTGCGCACGGTCAAATCCTTTTACCGGTAGACCAACAATCTCATATCCGGCTGCCGGGACCTTATCCATCTCCATACGGTCTTGCGCTCCGACAAATAGAATTTGAACGTCAGGCATCCGTTTCTTTAATGTATTGGCAATAGAGATTGCCGGGAAGATATGTCCACCCGTTCCACCTCCGCTGATGATCACTTTATACTGTTTCATATTCCTTAATTCTTTTCTTTAAATCCTTCCGATTCAGGCTTCGAATCTTCGCTATCCACTACTGGAACCCACTGATTGATTTCTTCCTGCGTCACACCCGGTAATGCAGTTTCAGCCTCAATCGCCTTTTCTTCTTCCGGCATCAAATCTTCCTCATTCCCGATGTTCGCTCCAAAACGACTCACACTTAAAATGATACCAATATAGACACAGCTAATCACTGTTGAAGTTCCACCCCTACTAATCAAAGGTAAAGGTTGACCGGTCACAGGGAAAACACCCACAGCTACCGCCATATTTATCAATGCCTGAGTTACAATTAGTAACCCACATCCCAAAACCAAGAATTTCGGGAACAAAGTATGACATCTTCTGGCAATCATCGCCACGCGTATCATCAACGCCAGATATAAGAACAAGACGAAGAAACCGCCCACCAATCCCATCTCTTCAATAATGATGGCATAGATAAAATCAGAATAAGCCTGCGGCAAAAAGTCTCGTTGCTGACCATGTCCAGGTTTCTTTCCCAATAAACCACCCTGAGCAATGGCTATTTTAGCGTGATCTTCCTGATAATGTTCATCGTCAAGTGTTAATACTTTACCTTCCTTGGTATCTAAACGGTCCCCAGAAGAAGAGAATCGTTCAATACGAGCTTTCCATGTATGAAAACGATCTGGCATGTAATTCATCACAGAATCAGGAGCCACAAACAATAAAGTCAACAACAAAACTAACGAGGCAACACAAAATCCGACCAATTTAAAGATTCGCTTCAGATGGATTTGCCCGATAAACATCATCATCACCATGATGGTAAAAAGAAGCACTGCCGTTGAACCATTATTGAAGAAGATAAAACCACAGGCCAAACCTACCCCAATCAAAATATACTTAAACATTTGGGCATCGGTAAATTTATCCCGTTTACTCAAAACCAATGCCATATAACAAACGGCAGATAGCTTCGCCAATTCTGAAGGTTGGAAACGAATGCCAAGAATCTCCATCCAACGAGGTTCTCCATTGATTTCAACACCCACAAAAAGAGTAATCGCCAAAAGGAAAATCGCAACAGGCAAGAACAATCCAAATCCTATAAAGACCTTATACGGGAGATTATGCAAGATCAATACGCCGGCAAAACCCATCAATAAAAAAGAGGCATGGCGAATGATCGGCATCCAATAATTTGCATTCCGATAAGCGATCGTACTGGTCGCACTAAATACCTCCGTCACCGAGATCAGACACAAAAACATGAATATGATCCAAATGACACGGTCGCCCTTAAATAATCTACTCGCCAGATCCATAATATTACCTTTCTATTTGTTAGAGATTACGGACACACGCCTTAAACTGGTCTCCCCGATCTTCGTAGCAAGTAAACAAGTCGAAGCTGGCACAACACGGAGAAAGCAACACAGTATCGCCTTTCTGTGCTAACCGATACGCTTTATTCACGGCCTCTTCCATCGAACCGGCATCTTCTATCTGAGCAATCTTATCATCAAAGAAGGTATGTAATTTCCGGTTATCAACACCCAAGAAGATTAAAGCCCGTACCTTTTCTTTTACCAATGCTTCTATCTCAGTATAGTCGTTACCTTTATCAGTTCCACCCAAGATCAAAACGACAGGAGTACGCATTGATTGCAAGGCATACCAACAAGAATTGACATTGGTAGCTTTCGAATCATTGATATAATCCACGCCACGTACACGAGCTACTTTTTCCAACCGATGTTCAACACCAGCAAAGTTCTTTAAAGAAGCTCGGATCTTCTCGTCATGGATATCCATAATCTTTGCTGCAATAGTTGATGCCAGCGAATTATACAGATTATGTTTTCCTGTCAATGCTAATAAATCTTGTTCCATTGTGAAAGTCCCGTTTTCAGTTTCTACGATTACTTGATTATTTTCCACATATCCCTTAGTACCTTCTTCATGTGTTTCAGCAAAAGGGTAAAGAGTTGCCTTTGGATGATGTTTCTTGATCTCGCGGGCGATAATCGGGTCATCATTCCAAAAGATGAAAGCATCTTTCTCTGTCTGATTTTGAATAATACGGAATTTGGCATCCACATAATTCTGCATTTCATAATTATAACGATCCAAATGATCAGGAGTAATATTCAGCAGAATAGCTATATCAGCCTTGAAATCATACATATTATCCAATTGGAAACTGCTTAATTCGATAACATAAACCGGATGCGGATTCTCGGCTACTTGTAAAGCCAGACTATTTCCTACATTACCAGCCAATCCTACATCTACACCTGCTTCCGTCAACAAATGATGAGTTAACAAGGTAGTCGTTGTCTTCCCATTGCTACCGGTAATACAAATCATCTTCGCATCCGTATAACGACCAGCAAATTCAATCTCCGAAATAATAGGTGTACCCTGCGCTTTCAGTTTCTGAATAATGGGTGCCTTATCCGGAATTCCCGGGCTTTTGATTACTTCATCGGCATTCAAGATGTCAGATTCCGTATGTTGTCCTTCTTCCCAGCAAATCGCATGGGAATCCAGCATTTCTTTATACTTGGGTTTGATAGCAGAAAGATCAGATACAAACACATCGAAGCCTTCCTTCTTAGCCAGAACCGCAGCTCCTGCACCGCTTTCACCTGCCCCCAATACAACAATTCTCTTACTCATCTTTATCTCATCTTTAACGTAACAATCGTAATAACTGCCAGAATAATGCCGATCAACCAAAAGCGAACCACAATCTTCGACTCTGGCACTTTATTCAACGGTTTTTGTATCAACGCCTGAATACCGGCATTTCCGGCTTTCTGGAAATGATGGTGCAAAGGTGCCATCTTAAAGATACGACGTCCTTCTCCATATTTCTTCTTTGTATATTTAAAGTAACAAGTCTGTAAGATAACCGACAGACTTTCTACCAAAAAGATTCCGCATAGAATCGGGATCAACAATTCTTTCCGGATGATAATGGCAAATACAGCGATAATTCCTCCCAACGTCAGACTTCCTGTATCTCCCATAAATACTTGTGCAGGGAAAGCATTGTACCACAAGAACCCAATAGTAGCGCCAATGAAAGCTGATGCGAAGACAGTTAATTCCTCGGCTCCTGGAATAAACATAATATTCAGGAATGAGGCAAACTGGAAGTGGGATGACATATATGCCAAGATACCCAGCGCAACACCAATGATAGCCGATGTTCCGGCGGCCAATCCATCCAATCCGTCTGTCAGATTGGCTCCATTAGAAACAGCTGTTACCACAAAAATCACCATGGCGACGAATAATATCCAAGCCGCTTCTTGCTTGTATTCGCCGGCCCAGTCAACCAGCATGGCATAATCAAAATTATTGTTCTTGACGAACGGAATGGTTGTCTTGGTAGATTTCTTTTCCAGTGTATGGAATTTCACCGTTTCAATCACATTATCATGGCGAACCTCCATATTTTCCTTAATTACCACATCGGGACTCAGAAATAAAACCAAACCAACGATCAATCCCAACCCAACCTGTCCGATAATCTTGAACCGGCCATGCATGCCTTCCTTATTCTTCTTGAATACCTTAATATAATCATCGGCAAAGCCCAAGGCTCCTAACCAAAGAGTGGTAACAAGCATGAGCAAGACATAAATATTACTTAATCGGGCACAAAGTAATGTCGGGACCAGAATCGCAATGATAATGATAATACCTCCCATAGTAGGTGTTCCCTTCTTGCTATATTCTCCCTCAAGTCCCAAATTACGAATCGTTTCCCCGATCTGTAAATACTGTAACCGATCTATGATTTTCCGACCGATTGCCGTGGATATAAACAATGAAAGTATCAATGCCAAACCCGAACGGAAGGAGACGTACTTAAACATACCCGCACCCGGAAAATCCAACTGATCCAAATAATTAAACAAATAATATAACATGTCTCTTACGCTTGTTGATTAGCAAACAAGTTCCTTACTATTTCCCGATCATCAAAATGATGTTTCACACCTTTTATTTCCTGATAATCTTCATGTCCTTTTCCTGCAATCAGAATGACATCGCCTTTCTGTGCCAGTTTGGCAGCCGTTTTGATTGCCTGCTCCCGATCTGTAATACATAACGTCTGCTCCAGATCAGCAGGTGTCAATCCCGCTACCATATCCTGTATAATGGCATCCGGTTCCTCAAAACGAGGATTATCAGAGGTCAAAATCACTTGATCACTCAGGCGAACAGCTTCTTTGGCCATCATCGGACGTTTTCCTTTATCCCGGTTTCCTCCACATCCGACTACGGTAATTACCTTTCCATTGCCATCCAACACTTCATGAATACCATTCAATACATTGGTTAAGGCATCAGGAGTATGAGCATAATCCACAATCGCAGTATATCCTTTAGGCGAACGGATCGTTTCAAACCGCCCAGAAACCGAATGCAAGGTACTCAACACCAGCAGAACGTCTTCCGGATCTTTTCCCAAGCTCACGGCAGCACCATAGACAGCCAACAAGTTATATGCATTGAAACGACCAACAAAGTGAACCGATACTTCCCGATTATTTACCAACAATTCCGTTCCGTCGAAATGAGATTCCAATATCTTTCCCTTGAAATCAGCTAATGTCCGTAAAGAGTAAGTCAATTTCTTGGCTGCCGTATTTTGCAGCATCACCATTCCAGACTTATCATCCAGATTTGTCAGAGCAAAAGCAGTTTTCGGCAGGTCATCAAAGAACTTCTTCTTCGCTTTCAGATAATTCTCTACCGTTTTATGATAATCCAAATGATCTCGTGTCAGATTCGTAAAAATACCGCCATTAAAAGAAAGACCACTGATGCGTTTCTGATCGATCGAATGTGAACTTACTTCCATAAAAGCATATTCACACCCAGCAGCCACCATACGAGCCATCAACGCATGCAGCGTTATCGGATCGGGAGTTGTATGTTCTGTTGGAATAGCTTCGCCATCAATATAATTACAAACCGTAGAAATAAGTCCGACCTTATGTCCTAGTTTCCGGAACATCTGATATAATAAGGTAGCAATCGTTGTTTTTCCGTTCGTACCTGTAACACCCACCAATACCAGTTTATCTGAAGGGTGGCCATACCATGCGGAAAGCAACTTGCCTAAAGCCTCGGCAGAGTCTTTTACCACCACGAATATACTTTGATTATTCAAGCCTTCCGGTATTTCCTCGCAGACCACTGCTGCTGCACCTTTTTCCAATGCTCCAGCAATATAGGCATGGCCATCTACCGCTGTTCCCCGAACGGCTACAAACAGAAAACCTGGTTCAATCCGACGGGAATCGGATTGAATTCCTGCAATCTCCGCTTGCAGAGTTCCTGTCACAACAGGAGCATCCAATACTTGAATCAGTTTTTGTAATTCCATAGTCACTTTAATGTTAATAATATAGTTTGTCCTTTTGAAACACGACGTCCCGGAGAAATACTCTGGGAAGTTACACGACCGGCACCCGACAATGTAACCCGCAAACCTGCAGACTCTAGTAAAAAAACAGCGTCTTTCGCATCCATACCAAACACAGCCGGCACCAATCCATTTCGTACTGTAACATCTTCCAAAACAATCCGGTTCCGTTCCTTATCCCGGGTCGTCTTTACCCAGTTCGTTTCTGTACTGTCACTATCAAATGTAATATCCAGTTCATCCAACACATTTTCGACAGCTCTTTTCTCTCCTCCCTTTACCATGGGTAAGAAGACCGCTGTCGAATCCGGTTTCATCTCATCTATCGGAATCGAAATATGACTTGAATAAATCTTTTCTGCAATAGCTTTCACGACTCCACCCGACATCGTACCACCCGAAGGATACCCGATTCTCGGCTGACGAATCACCACGATACAACTGTACATCGGATCATCGGCCGGGAAATATCCGGCAAAAGCGACCTGGTGTCCTGCTTGCCGATACACACCTCCCGAAGCGATCTGGGCAGTTCCCGTCTTACCGGCTATCCGGATAATATCCGAATGTACTGCTTTTCCGGTTCCTTGTTCTACAACCCCAACCAACATCTTTTGGATTATATGCAATGTATTATCCGAACAGATCGAAGGAATGAGCACACGTGGAGAAAACTTCTGAACACTTTTCCCCCGATGCATGATTTCCTTGACAAAATAGGGTCGCATCATCGTACCATTATTGGCAATCGCATTGTAAAATGCCAACGTAGAAATGGGAGGAATCTGTGTTTCATATCCAAAAGACATCCACGGCAACGTCGTTTTCGACCAATAATGTTTCTTATCATCCGGCCGACGAATCTTGGAACGCCCGGCACCCGGTATATCTATTTGCAGATCCGCATTCATTCCAATCCGATATAAACCTTCCACGAACTTCGTCGGATTGTTCTCATATCCTTTTAGAATAGTCTTAGCCACACCGATATTCGATGAATACCAAATAGCCTGTTCTACCGTGATCTCATGATATCCACCTTTGTTCGCATTATGATCGGTCATACGGGAACCTTTATACATATATATACCATTCCCCGTATCAACAGTATCACCCGGTTGACAAACCCCGTCTTCCAAAGCAACCATGATAGAAGCAACCTTGAATGTTGAACCCGGTTCCGTTTCATCTGCTACGGCATGATTCACCGTTTCTCCATACACACCTTCCCGAATACGTCCCATATTGGTAATGGCCTTTATCTCCCCAGTCTTTACCTCCATGACAACTGCTGTTCCGGAAGCAGCATCAATCTTCTTCAGCATATCCAACAAAGATTTCTCTGTGATATCCTGAATATCTATATCAATGGTTGAGCGGATATCCATTCCTTCTTCAGGTTCCTGTTCGATCACATTGGTCCAGCGCCCTCCGATACGACGAACCGAGCTGACACCCGGTTTTCCTCTCAACAACGAGTCATATTGTAGTTCAAGTCCGTTCTTTCCTTTAGTTACCCCAGAAGTATCAATCTCACCATATACATCTCCAATCGTACGGGCTGCCAATGTTCCAAACGGACGTTGGCGATCGACCATTTCTTTGGTATAAAAGCCACTCTTGAAACGATTCAACCGCAGGAACGGATACTTTTTCATTTCCTTCAAGTCAGAATAAGAAACTTTTCCGACATGAACCGGATACTGACGACTCTTCGATTTCAAGCCACGCAACAAATGACTTTTATATCCGGCAGGACTCCTGTCCTTAAATTTTCTCGACAAATAGACCGATAAAGAATCTATTCCATTCCGCTTAGAGTATAAAAAAGTATCCAACAGAAAACCGTCTGCCTTGAAATCCAAATAGGTATAATAACGAGGCACACTAGTAGCCATCAGCTTTCCATCAAACGAATAGATATTACCTCTACTTGGTAAAACGGTCCTATCAGGCATAATCTGAGTTTTTGCCAATGCCAGCCAACGATCCTTTTCCACAAAGGCCGTATTCAAAGCCTTCATGACAATCAAGACTGCCAATACAGCCAAGAACAAGACAACTACCAAATAGGAAAAGAAGATGCTACCGTCCTTGACTTTTTTATCCTCTATGTTCGTATCATCCGCCATGCTTATTTCTTCAATTCATACGGAGGAGTTGTGGCTCCTTCCAAGTCAATACCTTGTTCTTCTATCAACATTTCGATCTGCGACTGACGACTGTTACCGGTCAGCTCAGATGAAATAGAGAGTGCCTCAAACCGAACATCCCTCAACTCCTGCTGCAAACGGTCTATTTCTCTTAGTTTCTGCAAACAAGTATATCGGTTCCCGATAAAGAAGAATATCAAAATCACCACCAATACAATCATACGTGTATGGCGTGTGAAGAAATCCTCTTTCAGAAAACCTCCACCCAATACATAAAGGAAAGAAAAATGTTTTCTCTTCTTATCCTGATTAGTAGTTTTATCCGTTGCTTCCATACTCATAAATCCTTTCTATTTTCGTTCCGCAATCCGCAGTTTGGCACTTCTTGACCGTGGATTCCGTTCTACTTCCTCAGCCGAAGGAACGATCACCTTATTATTTACCAATTTGAAAGGTGACTGGACATTTCCGAAGAAATCCTGTTCGGCTTTTCCTTCAAAGTTTCCACTCTTCAGGAAATTCTTTACCAGACGATCTTCCAAAGAATGGTAAGTAATAACGACCAACCTTCCTCCCGGCTTCAACACTTTCAGCGTTGCCATCAGCATTTCGCGCAAAGCACGCATTTCATCGTTTACTTCTATACGTAATGCCTGAAATACCTGTGCCAGGAATTTCTTTTCCTTGTCTCTGCCAACAAAAGGCTTGACCACTTCCAGCAGATCTTCTATAGTCTCAAAAGCTTTTGCCTCTCTGGCCTTAACAACCATTGAAGCCAACTTTCGGGCCACTTTTACTTCCCCATACAAATAAAACACATCAGCCAAAGCTTCTTCAGTATAGGTATTCAGTATGTCTGCCGCAGTCTGTCCGGCGCGTGTATTCATACGCATATCCAACTGTCCTTCAAAACGGAAGGAGAAACCTCGTTCTTTATCATCAAAATGATGAGAAGAAACGCCTAAATCGGCCAATAAAGCATCTACCTTTCCGACTTCCTGATGATAACGCATGAAGTTATACAGATACCGGAAATTACTTCTTACAAAAGTAAAACGAGGATCATCGGGTATATTCTTTTCGGCATCCGCATCCTGATCAAAACCATATAGACGCCCTTGATCACCCAAACGACGCAGGATTTCGCGTGAATGTCCTCCGCCACCAAAGGTGACATCTACATAGACGCCATCCGGACGAATAGCCATACCTTCCAGACTTTCCTCCAACAAGACCGGCACATGATAAACGATCTCCTGCTCCTTCATCTCATTCCCTTTTTAAGTTAAAACTTTACTTCTCGAAATTGGCGTACCTGTTTGATTTGTAAACATCTGTCGATTTCGGATTGTAAAATTACACATTTACTTATTTACCTTCCAAATAAAGAATAAAAAAGTTATCAACAGGTAAGTGCGACTTATTCGAATAGGGCGATTCCATCGGCTTTTCTTCTATAAAAATTTTTCGACAGCTTCTTTTTCCTTCGCTTTTCCCAATCAAATCGGTCAGTCGGGAAGTATATATTTCACTTCTTTGAATTCATAACGACGAACCGTCCCGTCTTTCAATGCCAACAAAAGATGCCCGGTCGGTTCGATTCCTTGTAAGGCCGCCTCAAAACGCCCGTTGGCATCTTCATACCAATAAAACCCTTCTTTCCGATACAATGACTGCATGTATTTATCGTGCAATTCTTTTTCACGTCCTTCCAGAATCAATACGTAATTGGCATAAAATATATCGAGAAACTCCTGCATGCATGTTACCCGATCCACCTCATGTCCCAGTATTTGCCATAAAGAAACCGGATTCGGAGCTCCACCATGAAATTCCTTCTGATTCAGATTAATACCAACACCTGAAACAGAAGCATACAAGCTCTGCCCCGACAAGTCATTTTCTATCAACATACCACAAATTTTCCGGTCTTTCCAGTACACATCATTCGGCCACTTTACCGTAATATCCGAAGTATATTTATCCAACAATTCCTTCACACTATAAGCCGAAAGTTCCGAAATCAGGAACTGACGGTTCGCCGGTAAAAAGTTCGGATAAATCACGATACTAAATGTCAGATTCTTCCCGGCTTCCGATTCCCAGACATTTCCAATCTGTCCACGGCCTGCCGTTTGAAAATCAGCCCACACACAAGAGCCTTCGGGCACTTTTTCCCGCTCCAGTAATTCATGCATATAGGTATTCGTCGAACTTGTCTCCGAAATATGTATCAACATAGGTAAATTCTCTTCATTCATCTGATGTTTCTTTTTCCGCAAACTTACGGAAAAAATTCGGGAACAAACAGTATTTGACCGAAAGACAAACATAAAACAAAGGTATTAATCATAGGTATTCAGAAAACGAACCCTAAAGGCAAATCCCACTACTTTTTTATCGTTCCACAGCTGTGAAACGATCGTATCACCCTTGTGGAACGATCGTACCACAGAGGTGAAATGATCGTCCCACCCGGGTGAAACGATAAAAATATCATATCAAACGGATTTAGTAGTACTATTTTATGGATTTGGTTGACTTAAAATCTCTTTATAAATAAAAGGGGTTGACTCTTTTTGGATTATTCACCTTACGGGTTGTCTTTTCCGCTAATCAGAAAAAGAATACGAAAGACTTCTACTCCGTCGTTCTTTGATTACAACAGAGACTTCATGACCTGAAATAAAAATATCGGAAAGAAAAACAAGAGACAGCCGTTTCCTGAAACAGAATTAACGGATAACGACTTTACGGACAGTTTCGCCAATACGGATAATGTAGTAACCTTTTGGTATATTGACAGGATATTCTCCGTCGGAAGAAGTAAGTTTGATCTCTTTTACTTTAATACCGACTACACTATATATTTCCAATATGCTGCCGGTAGGAGCATTTTTGACTTTAATACAACTGTCGTAAGCTGAGATTTCAACAGACTTTGGCTCCGTCTGATGGATGGCAGGGACAAAAGAAGTAACGTTCTCCGCATACGCTGATGGGAGAATCATCGCCGCCCATAGGATAATTCCACAAATAGTTTTCATACTCCTGCCTTAATTTCGTACAAATGTACGAAGTTTTAGGTAATTATCACAAGATTATTCTGTCATTTTTCCTACGATCAGCCGAAATCCAGTATCTTTGAATCATAATTCATTCAATGTATGAACTTCTATACGCAACTGACATACGCAAAGCCGTCTTTTCTGTTTTCTTATAAAAACCCGATCTTGCTGATCGGTTCTTGTTTTGTTGAGAATATCGGAACACGAATGACGGATTTAAAGTTCCAAACCGACGTCAATCCTTTCGGTACACTCTATAACCCGGCTTCCATCAGTCATGCACTCCGACGCCTGATACAAGCTGAGTCGTATCAGGAAAAAGACTTGTTTATATCTGGTGGTTTGTTCCATAGCTTTGACCATCACAGTCGTTTTTCGGCATTGACGGCCGAAGCTTGTTTGAATCAGATTAATACCCGACTGGAATCTTCGGCTCGTTTTCTCCGGCAATGTCAGCGATTGATTGTCACCTGGGGAACTTCTTGGGTTTATCGGGAAAAAGAGAGCGACACGATAGTGGGCAATTGCCACAAACGGCCCGAGCGGTATTTTATCCGCCAGCGCCTTACGGTTGAAGAGATAGTAGATGACTGGAAACCCCTGCTACAAGAACTGAAAGACATCAATCCGGAGTTGAAAATCCTTTTCACAGTCAGTCCGATTCGCCACTGGAAAGACGGAGCTCATGGGAATCAGCTCAGTAAAGCCGCCTTGCTACTTGCCATCGACGAACTGAACAGTTTGTTTCCCGAGCAAACAAGCTATTTCCCGTCGTATGAAATCATGATGGATGAACTACGCGACTATCGTTTCTATGCCGACGATATGTTGCATCCTTCGGCTCAGGCCATTGATTATATTTGGGAACAATTCGTAACCAACGAACTGGATACAGAAAGTCAAAATATCCTAAAGGATTGTCTGGAAATACAGAAAGCCATGGCACACAAACCTTTCAATCCAGACAGCGAAGCCTACCGGAAATTTATTCTTCAAACTTTGTTAAAGATTGACCGACTTAACGAGAAAATGACTTTCTTTGACTACTCAAAAGAGCGGAATATTTTAAAGACTAAATTGAAGTAAGAGATGGAATACGCAATACAAGACGTAGCCCAGATTATCGGGGCAAGAACAAAGGCGTTACATGATTGCACGATTAGTATATTACTAACAGACAGTCGGCGGTTATCATTTCCTGAGACGAGTCTGTTTTTTGCGTTAGCGACAAAGACAAACGACGGACATCGGTATGTACAAGACTTGTATAAGCTTCGTGTCAGAAACTTTGTAGTCAGCAAAATGCTACCCGAGTTCGAACAAATGGAAGAAGCCAACTTTCTGTTGGTAAAAGATGTATTGGCAGCCTTGCAGAAACTGGTGGCATATCACCGCAAACGCTTCCAGATCCCGGTCATCGGTATTACGGGAAGTAACGGAAAGACCGTAGTCAAAGAATTTCTGTATCAATTACTGCACAACGAATTTGATATCGTCCGTTCTCCCCGCAGCTATAATTCACAAATTGGTGTGCCGCTTTCCGTTTGGGAAATGAACGAAAAGAACACATTGGGTATATTCGAAGCCGGCATTTCACAGCCAGATGAAATGGAGAAGCTGCAACCGATTATTGCACCAACCATCGGCGTACTGACCAGCATCGGCGAAGCTCACCAAGAGAACTTTATTTCTGTCAACCAGAAATGCCTCGAAAAACTGATGCTTTTCAACGAGAGCGAAGCAATTATCTACGATGGAGATAATCCTCTCATATCAACTTTGATCGAATCGGCCTGCTTGTCGCACAAAGCAATCGCATGGAGCCGGACCGACCGAGAAGCTCCTCTGTTTATCGAGTCGATTGAAAAGAGACAAGACGAAACAGTTATCCATTGTACATTACTGGGCTTTGACCGGACATATACCATACCATTCGTCGATGACGCTTCTATCGAGAACGTTATTCACTGTCTGGCCGTCATGCTATACTTAAAGCCGACCAGTGTGAACGATGTAGAAAAGTTCGCACATCTCGAACCTGTTGAGATGCGTCTGGATGTAAAGGAAGGAATCCAAGGTTGCCTGTTGATCAACGATACTTATAATTCAGACATCAACTCATTGGATATTGCCCTTGATTTCCTGCAAAGCCGGAAAGTAGCCAAGAATCTGAAATCAACGCTAATTCTTTCCGATATTCTTCAGTCAGGAACACTTCCTAAATCATTGTATAAGAAAGTAGCCGATTTGGTAGAACGGAAAAAGGTAAACCGCTTGATCGGCATCGGTAAAGATCTGAAAGAATTTGCTTCGGTATTCGGAGAACAACTGGAAAAGTCATTCTACCAGACAACCGACGAATTCATCGCTTCTCCTGAAATCAAGCAATTCAACAATGAAGTCATTCTGCTGAAAGGATCACGGCATTTCCACTTCGAGCGCATCTCGGAACTACTGGAAAAGAAAGTACATGAAACCATCTTGGAAGTCAACTTATCAGCCATCGTCCACAACTTCAATTTCTACCGGTCAAAACTGAAGCCGGAAACGAAGATGGTCTGCATGGTGAAAGCCTTCGGTTACGGAAGCGGTTCTTATGAACTGGCCAAGACATTGCAGGAACATCGCTGTGATTATTTAGCTGTTGCCGTAGCCGATGAAGGAGCTGCCCTACGGAAAGAAGGTATTACCATTCCGATCATCGTCATGAACCCGGAATTCAGCAGCTTCAATACCATGTTTGAGTATAATCTGGAGCCGGAAGTGTACAGTTTCCGTCTATTGGATGCTATGATCAAAGAAACGGAACGCCGTGGTATCATTGCTTATCCGATACATATTAAGATTGATACAGGCATGCACCGTTTAGGTTTTCAGCCATATGAAGTATCACAACTAATCGAACGACTGAAGACACAGAGCGGAGTTAAGGTTCGTTCCGTCTTTTCTCATTTGGCAGGTAGTGATTCATACGTATTCGACGACTTCACACAACAGCAATTGGAGAAGTTCAAAGAAGCCTCAACCACATTGGAAAAAGGATTGGAACATCCGGTCATTAAACATATTCTCAATACTGCCGGTATCGAACGATTCCCTCAATGGCAAATGGATATGGTACGTTTAGGCATCGGATTATATGGTGTCAGCGCATCTGGAGTAAACGGATTGAGAACAGTTAGCAAACTCAAAACGACCATTCTGCAAATACAACACGTCCCGGCTGGTGATTCCATTGGTTACAGCCGCCGCAGTTACGTAGAAAGAGATTCCAGAATAGCCATTATTCCTATCGGATATGCCGACGGACTAGACCGTCATTTCAGTAACGGACACGGAGAAGTCATCATCCGAGGTAAACGTTGTCCGATTATTGGTAATATATGTATGGATGCTTGTATGGTTGATGTTACGGATTCAGACGCACAAGAAGGCGACAGCGTTATCGTCTTCGGTGAAGAACTGCCTGTATCTGAATTGTCAGACCGGCTAAAGACAATACCTTATGAAATCCTTACATCCGTTTCTCCCCGTGTAAAACGCGTGTATTATTGGGAATAAGAGTAAAAGGAGCAAATAAAAACACGAATTGCACCAATTGACAGGAAGTTATTCTTCCTGTTAAATTGGTGAAACCCGTGTCCTCTCGTTAAAAAGCTTATAAAACCTGTGTACTTTCTTCGCGGAACATATCTTCGGCAGTCGGAGTAATCAACTTATACCCCTTACCGTGGATATTGATAATTTCAATTCCCGGATCATCTTTCAATAATTTACGCAATTTGGTAATATAAACGTCCATGCTTCGAGCATTGAAATAATTATCGTCAACCCAAATTGTCTTCAACGCATAATTACGTTCCAGGATTTCGTTTGCATGTGCACACAATAAACTTAACAATTCACATTCCTTGGTAGTCAGTTTTGTAACCTTCTCACCAATTGTCAATGTCTGCTTCTGCGTATCAAACAAGAAGTTTCCTAATTTATAGAAAGGAATATCTTTCATCTTCTTGCCTTTCACACGACGCAAGATTGCTTCAATACGCAATAATAATTCTTCCATGCTGAAAGGTTTTGTCAGATAATCATCTGCACCAATCTTGAAACCTTCCAGAATATCCTCCTTCAGCGTTTTGGCAGTAAGGAAGATGATAGGAATATCCGGATTAACCGAGCGAATTTCCTGAGCCAGCGTAAAACCATCTTTCTTCGGCATCATCACATCCAACACACAAAGATCGTATTTCGCCTTTGTAAACCCTTTGTATCCTGCTTCTCCATCGCAGAAAAGATCTGTAACATATCCTTTTGCCTGCAGATACTCTCTCAGAAGCATTCCCAAGTTTTCATCGTCTTCACAAAAGAAGATTTTCATTTTTTCTTCCATAACTAACTTTTTATAAGAGGTAAAGTAATAATAAATTTTGTTCCTATATTGTTATTGCCTTGTTCTGCCCGGATTGAACCTTTGTGATCTTCTATGATTTTCCTCACATAAGCTAATCCAAGTCCAAAGCCTTTCACATCATGTTTATTTCCTGTCGGTACGCGGAAGAAACGATCGAATACTTTCTTCAGATATTCTTTCTTGATTCCGATACCATTATCTTCAACCGAAATATGCAACTTACCGTTTTCATTCCAAGTCCGCACCAACAACGCGAGCGGAACATCCTGACGACGGTACTTAACAGCATTATCCATCAAGTTAAACAGCACATTGGTAATATGCATTTCGTCCACGTAAATAGTCGAATCCAAAGCATCCAAATCCAGATCCAGTGTTCCACCATACTTCTCGACCTTCAATGCAAATGTATTGGCTACCGAAATAATCAAGTCGTTTGCATCCAGTTCTTTCAATTTCAGCGTTGCCTTCTGACGTTCAAACAAAGACATCTGCAACACTTTCTCAACCAAAAAGCCTAATCGCTTGGTTTCATCGTTAATCACACCCGAAATATGCTTAAACACTTCCGGACTTTTGGTGATATCCGAATCTTTCAACATCTGAGCCGCCAACGAAATCGTAGAAACCGGTGTCTTCAGCTCATGAGTCATGTTGTTAATGAAGTCGTTCTTCATTTCCGACAGACGCTTCTGACGGAAAACTATATAAATAGTAAAGATAAATGTAATCAACAGAATCATCGAAAAGATGACCGACGGTACAATAAATGTAATCGAGTTAGAAATATAATCTCCTTTCGTCGGGAAATAAACCTTCAGATAATTCTGCTTGGAAGGAGGATCGTTAGGAAACAATACCTGCGTAATAATATCTGAAGCAAGAGGTTCTCCATCAATCTTTCCACTTCGATACACTTCGTTTCCATCTTTGTTTATGACAGAGAAAACAAAGGGAAGGTTTAATCCACTGTTGATAAATTCATTCTTTAAATAACTGTTCAGCTTCTTGAAATTGACTCGCTCCTGAATCGGTTTCAGATTAGCTGTATATAAGATGTTATAAATCACTTCATCGATCAGTCCGCCCTGATACTGATAACGTTGTTTCAAGGTTTTCTGCAAATCACGCGATGTATTGACAATCGAATTGGTCTGCTGATTACTCAACGAAGAACGAGGCTGAAACTTCGGACTACTAAAACTCTGTAATTCTATTTGCTGCACGCCTCCGTCTGAATCCGTTATGATGACATTCTGATACAGAAAGCTATTCTGATCCCGATTAATATCATCTTCCAAATACTGCCGGGTCTCGTCTAGTTCCAGGTTTTTTGAGACCTGATGCAAACATTGTTTGACTGTTTCGTCAAACTGTTCACTTCTTGTTTTCAGAATGATATCAACATAGTTGATCTGCAGATACAACAATCCTGCAAAAGCAAACGCCATCACGACTGCAAGTAACCAAATCGTTGATTTCTTCATCTTATTTTTCCTTTCTTATATCTAACGACAAATAACGCGTCTTTTGGATAAATATTTACACAAAAAAAGTAAAAACAGAGCGCTTAAAATGTTAATAATACTTTGTCTATTCTCATTTTGCTAATTTTATCTTTATTTTTCATGCAAACGTATATTTTCGTTATCAGATCTTTATCTATTTAATATAACAGAGAAATTTCATCTTTTGTTCTGAAAATCAGCAGGAGTATATAACCCAACCGTATTTTTATACTGCAGGCAGACTCATTCCCGTTATTTTCCGGTATAAATCGAGAGCATATACGTCTGTCATTCCTGAAATATAATCCAATACACACTGTATTTTCCCATACGTTCCGACTGCTTTGACATTATATTGCTCGGGTACTCGCTGCAACAACAACTTACTATAAGCATGATTCGGGTTCATTACGGCTTCCGTAAAGCTGTCAATCAAATGACTGAATATATGATAACCGGCTAGTTCCACATCCAACACCTCTTTCGAACAGTATATTTTCTTGTAAGCCGTAGCCGAGCATGTTTCATACGCCTGTTTGGCTTTGTCTGAAATATGCTCGATCAAAGAATCAGTAAATGTTCCCTTTAATAGCTCTTCCTCATGTTCCAGAAATATCCGGCTACACTCATCTACCAGCAGGCCGATAATACAAGAGCGCAAATAAGCAATCTGTTCATTGGTATCATCTACCATATTCATAATACGCTGCACATGGTCCAAACGATCATCATCAAAGAAGTTCAACAATAATTGAATAGCTTCATCGGCCGTCAGTATATGCAATTTGCAGGCATCTTCTATATCCATAATCTGATAGCAGATGTCATCGGCCGCTTCAACAAGATAAACCAACGGATAACGGGCAAACTTGTTCGGATCCTTCGGGTTACGTTCAATGCCCAATTCTGTGGCAATACGCAGATAAGATTCTTCTTCCGACTGGAAGAAACCGAATTTTCCTTTCTTTCCGGCCTCTGTTGAAGCGTAAGGATATTTGACAATGGAGGCCAGCGTACTATATGTCATGGCAAAACCACCTTTGCGCCGCCCGATAAACTGATGTGTCAACAAACGAATGGCGTTGGCGTTACCCTCAAAATGCAAGAAATCTTCCCAACGTCCTCCTTCTTCCCGTACTTTTTCCTCCCATTTCATGCCATTACCTTCGAGGAAATAAGCCGTAATGGCTCGCTCTCCGGAATGGCCGAAAGGCGGATTTCCCATATCATGGGCCAGACAAGCTGCAGAGACAATAGAACCTATCTCCGGAAAGTTCACACTTCCACCCGGATATTTTTGCATCAAGGCTTTCGCGATATTATTTCCCAGCGAACGACCTACGCAAGAGACCTCCAAACTATGTGTCAATCGGTTATGGACAAATATACTACCCGGCAAAGGGAACACCTGCGTCTTGTTTTGTAAGCGCCGGAAAGGTGAAGAGAATATCAGCCGGTCATAGTCTCGTTGGAAATCGGTCCGTTCATGTTTCCGCTCATGATATTCTTCCAAACCAAAGCGTTTTCCGGAAAGTAGTTGTGTCCAATTCATATCATTCATGGTTATAATTGACTTCAAATATACGGATTTTAAGTGAGAATGTTTATCTTTACTCCATATTATTAATTGAATATCCAAATGAAAACACGGAAGTACATTTATTGGTTACTGGCTTTATTATGTTATCTGCCAGCATTCACCCAATCGCCTGTCAAGATTCAACGGCTCGAAGCTGGAGAGAAAAAATGTCTGCACGAAGGCTGGTTTGCCCGCAAGGCCAGTGAAATCGGAGAAGACGGGAATCGCCTTACCGGACAACCTTTCGAAGCAACCGGATGGATGAAAGCTAAAGTTCCCGGAACGGTATTAACTACTTTACTCGAGAACAAGATATATCCGGCTCCTGAATTCGGACTGAACAATCAACTGATTCCGGATATATTTCACGTCGGACGCGCATTTTATACTTATTGGTTTGCCTGTCCCTTTACAATGGAAGCATTACTTCCGGGACAGCATGCGTGGTTGAATTTCCGGGGTATCAATTATAAAGCTGAGATTTACCTCAACGGGAAACGTGTCAATACAGTGACACACGAAGGTATGTTCCTGCGTCAGTCGTACGACATCACTTCTTATCTGAAAGAAAACGGTACGAATGTGCTGGCTGTTTTGGTTTTTCCTCCCGATTATGTAGGCAATCCGAATGGCGGACAAGGTGGCGACGGACAGATTGCCCGCAATTGTACCATGCAATATACGCCGGGCTGGGATTGGATTCAACCAGTTCGAGACCGCAATACGGGTATTTGGGATGAAGTTTCCATTGCTGTTACTAAAGATGTCCGGGTACAGCATCCGTATGTGGTAACAAAAGTTCCCGGAGTCCGGATACCAAGTGCAAGCAAACAGGAACCCGCTTACCTGGAAACTTCTGTCGAATTGGAAAATGTGTCCGACCAAATCCAAAAAGGAACAGCGGTTGCTACTTATAAAGGAAAGGAACTTCGGGTTCAGGTTTCTTTGGAACCGGGCGAAAAGAAGCTTGTCTCTTTCCCTAAAGAAACAATCCGTAATCCTAAGTTGTGGTGGCCGAATGGTATCGGGCAGCAACCTTTGGAAGAAATCCATTTCTCCTTTATCGAACAGACTACGCAACAAGTCAGCGATCAGCAGTCGGTTCGTTTCGGTATCCGGGAAATCCAGACCCGAAAGCACGAACAGAATGGCGGACGGGAATTTTACGTCAATGGACAACGGATTTATATCACGGGCGGAAATTATATTGATTCCGACTGGTTGCTCCGGCTTTCTCCCGAGCGATACGACCATGAAGTCCGTTTCCATGCTGAAATGAACTTACGAATGATCCGTGTCTGGGGCGGAGCCTTACTCGAACGTCCGGAGTTTTACCAGGCATGTGATAAATATGGTATCTTAGTCTTCCAGGATTTATGGGGAAGCGGCGACTGCAACGGCGCCTGGGAAGACCTGACAAAACTCGATTCCCGCGAACGCCGCTGGGAATATCCGGATAATCATGCTTTGTTCCTGCAAATGGCGGAAGACCAGATCAAGATGATCCGCAATCACCCGAGCCTTTGCTTTTGGTGCGGTGCCAACGAATGGCCTTTGGCCAAAGATATCAACGAAGCCTTGAAGAATGATATTCTTCCCCGACTTGATCCCAACCGTCTTTTTGCCAGTTATTCTACCGATTCGGTATTTACCCGTAATTATTTAGGAGATAATGGCGACGGTCCTTACGGTATTCAGGAACCGGAGTGGTTCTTTACCTTCCGTTCGCATCCGTTTAATCCCGAAGCCGGTTCTGTCGGTTCGCCGGAAGTGGAAAGTTTCCGGGCTTTCATGCCGGAAGAAGACTTGAAAGCCTTTTCCAGAAAGAGTCGGACTCGTAATCCCAACTGGATTTATCATAAAGACTTAGGTTATGGAGATCATCTCGAACGATACGGAGAATTACAGACAATTGAAGATTATTGCCGGTATGCTCAGTTGGTCAACTACGACCAGTACCGCAGTTTCATGGAAGGTTGGGCTTCGCATATGTGGGATTGGTACACAGGAATCCTGATCTGGAAGACACAGAACCCGTGGACTGCCTTACGCGGACAAATGTACGACTGGTATCTGGATGTAAATGCTTCGCTATACGGAACCAAGAAAGGATGCGAACCGCTCCATCCGTTCTATAATCTGGTGACTAAACAGGTACAACTATTAAATACCACGGTAGAAGCCGTAAACAATCTGACTGTAAAGGCTGAAATCTTCAACCGCGAAGGGAAAAAGCTATGGGAACAGTCTGCTCAGGCAAATGCCGAAGCCAGTCAGGTAAAAGATATCTTTGCCGTTCCGGTACCACCGGAAGTAAGCGGTGTTTATTTCCTGAAACTTTCTTTATGGAATGGGCAGAAAACAGAACTGACCCGTAACATCTATTGGCTGACCACCACGCCCAAAGATTACCGGACACTGCACGAGCTGCCGAAGTCATCACCGGATATAAAAACGACTTTCACGAAAGACGGCAACACTTATACCGGGAAAACTGTTTTTACAGCAGATGCTCATATCAGTTTCTTTAATCGGATCAAACTATTCGATAAACAAACGGGCAAACGTATCCTTCCGGTACACTACTCGGATAATTACATCACTTTGATGCCGGGTGATCAGCAGACGGTAACATTCAGTTTTCAGTCTGAATTACCCGAGAGTCAGATCGAGGTCATTGTGGAAGGATTTAATAAGTAATCATCAATTAAATAAGAATATATGAAATTTATCTCTTGGAACGTCAATGGAATCCGGGCGTGTTGCGACAAAGGTTTCCGCGATGCATTCAAATCGCTGGATGCAGATTTCTTTTGCCTGCAAGAAACCAAGATGCAGGAAGGTCAGTTAGATTTATCGTTCGACGGCTATCAGTCGTTCTGGAACTATGCGCAGAAGAAAGGATATTCCGGAACAGCTATCTTTACCCGCCATCAGCCGCTTCAGGTAACGTATGGACTGGGTTTGGAAGAGCACGATCAGGAAGGACGTGTCATCACGTTGGAAATGGAGAACTTTTATTTAATAACGGTCTATACGCCCAATTCGCAAGATGGATTGAAACGATTGGATTATCGGATGACATGGGAAGATGAGTTCCGGGCTTATCTGAAAAGACTGGATGCTCACAAACCGGTGATCGTCTGCGGCGATTTGAATGTAGCTCACCGGGAAATCGATTTGAAGAACCCGAAGACGAACCGAATGAATGCCGGTTTTACCGATCAGGAAAGGGAAAAGTTCCAGACTTTGCTTGATGCCGGGTTTGTAGATACGTTCCGACATTTCTATCCCGACCGCGAAGGTATTTATTCGTGGTGGTCTTATCGATTCAAAGCCCGTGAGAAAAACGCAGGTTGGCGTATTGATTATTTTTTGGTATCCGAACGATTAAAACCACAACTAACTGGAGCCGAAATCCATACCGAAATCTTTGGTTCCGATCATTGCCCGGTAGAAGTTACTTTAGCATTATAAATACTTGTGTATATAAAAGGAAAGATTCGTATTTCCTTTTATTTTTTATCGTTTCACCCGGGTGGGACGATCATTCCACCATTGTGAAACGATCGTTCCACATAGGTGAGACGATCGTTCCACAGCCGTGGAACGATAAAAATATCGTATCAAACGGATTTAGTAGTTGTCATTTAACGGATTTAGTTGACTTAAAATCTCTTTATAAATAAAAGAAGTTGACTGGCAAAGAACCCGACTTTTGAAGAAACAGACTTGCTGCTTCGTCAGAAAAAATCATTCGGGAAGTTCTTGCCTGATTATGCTTATTACCTCATAATATTTTGTACTTTTGTATTTCAACGATATAAAGCACTGAAGTATGATTATTATAGGGATAGCTGGAGGAACCGGATCTGGAAAAACAACCGTAGTGAGAAAAATCGTAAACAGCCTCGCCCCGGGCGAAGTCGTACTCCTTCCGCAAGATTCATATTACAAAGACAGCAGTCATGTACCGGCAGAATTGCGGCAACAGATTAATTTTGACCATCCGGATGCTTTCGATTGGCCATTATTGTTACAGCACATCCAGATGCTGAAGGAAGGGAAAAGTATCGAACAACCGGTTTATCACTATCAGACAAGTTCGCGACTGGCAGAAACCATCCATGTAGAGCCGCGTCCGGTAATCATTATTGAAGGAATTTTAGCCTTGTGCGATCCGGGCTTGCGCAACATGATGGACTTAAAGATCTTTGTAGATGCTGATCCCGACGAGCGGTTAATCCGAGTAATCCAGCGAGATGTCGTAGAACGAGGAAGAACAGCCGAAGCGGTAATGGAACGTTATACCCGTGTCCTTAAACCCATGCACCAACAGTTTATCGAACCCACCAAACGATATGCCGATCTGATTATTCCCGAAGGAGGAAGCAACGAAATTGCCATTCATATCCTAAAGATGTATATCGAGAAGCATTTACATCACGAAGTGAATATGTGATTCGTTCAAAAACTGACTGTACATACCCGCGTAAGTCGAGGAAAAATCGTACTTTTGCAATCGCCTTATGCCAATGCGGCAGACATGGTATTAATGAATAAGATTGAACAAATGACCCGTGATGAGATAAGAACAATGACAAAGGTGCCAGAACCGACTTTACGCCGGCTTCCGTGGTATTTGGCTTTTGTGAAACTGTTGAGAGGGAAAGGAGAAACTGTCATCTCGTCCACCCAGATCTCGAAAGAGATCAATGTAGATTCCAGTCAGGTAGCTAAGGATTTGTCTTTTGTAAATGTAACCGGGAAAACCCGTGTCGGCTATGAGATTGACGCTTTGGTGGAAGAGCTGGAAGATTTTCTGGGATTCACGTCTTCACACAAAGCATTCCTGTTTGGCGTTGGAAGTTTGGGCGCTGCGTTACTACACGATTCCGGTCTGAAACAATACGGATTAGATATTGTTGCCGGTTTTGATGTCCGTCCGGAACTGGATGGACACATCATCAACGGTATTCCGGTCTATCACATTGACCGTTTTCCGGCCATGCGGGAGCAATTGGAAGCCACAATCGGTGTAATCACAGTACCGGTAGATAAAGCTCAGGAAGTAGCCGACCAGATCATAGCCGGAGGTATCAAAGGTTTATGGAACTTTACTCCGTTCCGTATTCGGGTTCCCGAAAATATTGTCATACAGAATACATCCATGTACGCCCATCTGGCGGTGATGTTTAATCGTCTGAATTCAACAAATCGTTAAAATGAAAATAATTGCCGTTGGAATGAACTATGCGGCCCACAATAAAGAGCTGCATCATACGTTAGAATTAACAGAGCCTACCATCTTTATGAAGTCTGATTCTTCGCTGTTGAAAGACGGAAAACCTTTTTTTATTCCGGATTTCTCGTCGGAGATTCATTACGAAACGGAGCTGGTGGTAAAGATTGACCGGTTAGGGAAAAACATTGCCGAGCGTTTTGCGCATCGGTACTATAGTGAAGTCACTGTCGGTATCGATTTTACAGCCCGGGATTTGCAACGTCGTCTGCGTGAGCAAGGCTTGCCTTGGGAAATCTGCAAGGCATTCGATAACTCGGCCGTTATCGGAACCTTCATTCCGCTGGAAGAAGCAGGAAACGTCAATCAGTTGTCGTTCCATCTGGATATGAACGGAAAAACTGTACAACAGGGAAACACAGCAGATATGCTGTTTTCCGTAGATCAGATTATCGCTTATGTCAGCCGTTTCTTTACGTTGAAGATCGGCGACCTGATTTATACCGGCACACCCGTCGGCGTTGGGCCGGTTAGCATTGGTGATCATCTGGAAGGATACTTAGGCGAACGGAAACTACTGGACTTCCATGTACGTTGATAGGCTCATACAAGCAACCATTAACAAGTAAAAATTAACAACTGATTATTCATCATTTTCAATTGTCAATTTTTGGAGTACTGTATGTAGTATGAAACGATTTTTATCTTTCTTAATAGCTATTCTACTTTCCTTCTCATCCGTATGGGCAGAAGGGAATTATGCGTCACAGTCAGTTCTTTCTTCCGGACGATGGGTGAAGATCAAAGTCACCAAGAACGGAGTTTATAAACTGACGGCTTCCGACCTGAATAAAATGGGATTTTCCGACCCGTCGAAAGTTTCAGTCTACGGATATGGAGGTTGGATTCTTGACGAACAGTTCTCGGATTCTGCTTATCAGGACGACCTACCGGCTGTTCCGGTATGGCGAGACGGCTCGACGCTTTATTTTTATGCAAGAGGAACCGTCAAATGGAGTTATGAAAACAAGCTGTTTGTTCATACGAATAATCCTTATGCTACAGCCGGATATTATTTTGTAACGGATGCAACCGACACGCATGATATGCCGGAACAAGCTTCGGTAGAAGGGGCCGTTCGCCAAATCTCCACCTTTGATGATTATCAGGTGTGGGAGAAAGATGAGGTAGCGGTGAACGAATCCGGACGGGAATTATTCGGGGAATCGTTCATTTCGACAACAACCCGCAACTTTACCTTCTCCGTTCCTGGAATCACCTCCGATGATGCAGAAGTTTCCATGCGTTTTATAGCCCGGACAACGGGACGTACTCCGGTTACATTAACGGTAGGCGATGCCGTCCTTTCCTTATCTATCTCAGCCCCGACCACCAATGCCAGTTATACCAAGGCAGTTGTAGCTTCGGGTAATGTGACCTGGAAAGGAGAAAAAAGCGAATCCGTCAAGATGGAAGTCACCTACGGAAAAACAGGAGACCAAAATGTATATCTGGACTATATCCGTTTCCAAATGAAACGCGCCTTGAAACTATATGGAGCAGAAACCGCTTTCCGCAGTGTGGACGCCATCAACAATGTTTCCCGCTTTGAGTTGGCAGATGCTTCTGAATCAACTATCGTATTGGATGTAACCGACGTAACGAATCCGAAACGGATGCAAACAACGTTAAACGGTACGAATCTGTCTTTCACGGCTGCAGCTTCCAGTCAATTACGGGAATATATCGCCTTTGACACGAATAAACTGACCGATACGCCAGAAATTGTGGGAGAAGTTTCCACACAAAACCTACATGGACTGGAAACACCGAACATGGTGATTATCGTTCCTACGGCATTTACAACACAAGCCCAGCGCTTGGCAGAAATACATCGCCAGCGAAATGGTCTGACGGTTGAGGTAATCAATCCGGAGCCTATCTATAATGAGTTTTCAAGCGGAACACCGGATGCAACTGCCTACCGCCGTTTACTGAAGATGTTTTATGATCGGAAACCGGAAACGCTGAAATACTTACTATTGTTTGGTGACGGCTGTTACGATAACCGCGGACTGACACGCGAATGGCAGCAAAACAGTTCGCTGCTGGCCAATATGCTTCTCACCTATCAGTCGCAGAATTCAGTCGACATCTATTCCTATACAACCGACGATTATTTCGGTTTCCTGGAAGATGGCAGCGGTGCTTCACTGGCTTCTGCCAAACTTTGCGTAGGAATCGGCCGTTTACCTATACGTACGAACGACGAGGCTAAAGCGGCTGTAGATAAAATCATTTCTTATATGGACAATACGCTTCCGGGAAACTGGAAGAACAATATTACGTTCGTTGCCGATGATGGAAGTAATGCAGATAGTAACAAGAACATCCACATGCAGCAAGCAAATACATTGGCTGAAATTGTAGAAGAAGACCATCCGGAATTTCGGATAAATAAGCTTTACTTCGATGCTTATACGAAAGACCGGACAGGCGGAAATGCCTCTTATCCGGATGTAGAAGCCGCTTTGCAGAAGCAGTTGAAGAATGGATTAATAGTCTTGAATTATACAGGACACGGTAATACCACCAGCTGGAGTGACGAAGCCGTAATGACACAATCGTATATCCAGCAGGCTACTTATCCTTACTTGCCTTTATGGATTACAGCGACATGCGACTTTACTCGTTTTGATGCTCTGGCCACATCGGCCGGAGAATCTGTTTTCCTGAACGAGAAAAGTGGCGGTATCGCTTTATTCACAACTACGAGAGCGGTGTTTTCGCAAGACAATGCGGTCATTAACCAAGCAATTATCCGGAATCTATTTTCACGTGAAGGGAACCGGCGTTATACGTTGGGAGAAATCATGATGAAGGCCAAACAAAGCATGGGATACGATTCCAATAAATTGAACTTTACGCTGATTGGTGATCCAGCCTTGACACTGACTTTCCCAGATTATAGCATAGCTGTAACAGAAATCAATGGAAAACCGGTCGATTCGTCTGAAGATATTACGATTAAAGCTTTAGAGCGAGTAACCATCAAAGGAGAAGTGCGTAAACCGGACGGAACAAAGGACAGTGCATTTACAGGTCCGTTGCAATCAACCATATTCGACAGTAAAGCGACTATCACTACATTAGATAATTTCAGTACAGGAACCAAGTTCCAATATGAAGATTATCCCAATACCTTATATATAGGAAATGATTCCGTACGTAACGGAGAGTTTTCTTTCTTCTTCACAGTTCCTAAAGACATTGCCTACTCGAACGACTTCGGTAAAATGAACTTTTATGCCTTTAATAATCAAGATTCCATTGAGGCGCAAGGTTCGTTCCTGGATTTTCGGGTTGGTGGGACTTCGGATACAGGAGGAGACGATACGGAAGGACCAGAAATCCGTTACTTGTATCTGAACGACACGACATTTGTAGACGGCGGACAAGTTAATTCCACTCCGTTGTTTGTGGCTTCGCTTTGGGATAAAAGTGGTATCAACATCACCGGAAGCAGTATCGGTCACGACATGATGCTGATTATCGATAATCAGACATCCAAGAGTTACAACTTAAATGACTATCATCAACTGGTAGGTAGCGATGGCGCCGGACAAGTCATCTTCTCTATTCCGGAACTGGAACCAGGCTTGCATACGGCAGAATTCAAAGTTTGGGATGTACTGAACAATTCGACGACACAGACCTTTACATTTGAGGTAGTAAAAGACATGAAGCCGAATCTGATTTCCGTATATGCAACACCAATTCCGGCTCGCGAAAAGGTGACTTTCCATCTGAAGCATAATTTCCCAGAATCTCAACTGACAGTCAAAATAGAAGTATACGACATGGCAGGCCGCCTGCGTTGGAGTCACGAAGAGAGCGGTTCGTCGGAAGCCTTCAAAGACTATCAGCTGGAATGGAATATGATGGGTAATGGCAATGCACGTCTGCATCCGGGAGTATATATTTACCGGGCATCATTGCGATCGGGTAACTCAAAAACGGCGACGGGCGCGAATAAAATGATTATCCTGGCACAATAAAAGGAGAAAAGAGTAGTTATATAAGTGATTCGTAATAAGATTATATTTAAAATAAGATGATAAAAAATCGTAGTTTGAAACTTTGGAGTCTTGCCGTGTTAGTATTCTTATTCACTGCAAATAATCTATTGGCACAACAGATAAAGAAGGAATTTGCTCCCATCAATACAGCTGTTCCATCCTTGTCTATCGCGCCGGATGCCCGTGGTGGTGGTATGGGTGATAATGGTGTGGCAACGCTTCCCGATGTCAATTCGCAATACTGGAACCCGGCCAAGTATGTATTCAATTACAGTCAGGCAGGTGTTTCTCTTTCTTATACGCCTTGGTTACGTAAATTGGTAAACGATGTAGCCTTAGTGAATTTATCAGGATATTACAAGCTAGGAAGTGACGACCGTCAGGCTATTGGAGCTTCACTACGTTATTTCTCTTTCGGTGAGGTACAGAATAACGACGAACAAAGTGGTGCTACACTAATGACATTGAATCCTTACGAAATGGCATTAGACGTCAGCTATAGCCGAAAGTTATCAGATGCTTTCTCTATGGCGGTTGCATTACGTTATATCCGTTCCGACCGAGGAGCTGACCCATCAGCCGAAATGGTTCCTGGTAATGCTTTCTCGGCTGACATTGCCGGTTATCTGGAACGTTACGTCATCATGGGCCAGGCAGAAGCTTTGTGGAGCTTTGGTTTCAACATCTCCAATATCGGTACGAAGATTTCTTACGATGGCGGTGGAACAAACCAGTTCTTGCCAACAAAATTGGCCATCGGTACAGGTTTGTTGTACCCGATTGACGACTATAACCAGATCGGAGCCTACGTGGACTTGAGCAAATACCTGGTGCCAAGCGAACCGCAACGCACCGGAACAACCGAAGAAGACGAAATTGACTACAACAACCGGGTACAAGAATACAACTCGATGTCGTCAATCGGCGGTATGATCAAGTCGTTTGGCGACTCTCCGTTAGGATTCAAAGGGGAATTGCAAGAGATCATGGCTTCTATCGGTGTAGAATACAGCTATAACCAACAGTTCTTCGTCCGCGGTGGTTATTACTACGAGAATCAGAATATGGGTAACCGCCAGTATTTCTCGTTCGGTGCCGGCTTCCGCATGAGTGTTTTCCAACTGGATGCAGCTTATCTGGTCAGTACCGTACCAAGTAACCCGTTGGACCAGACCTTGCGTTTCTCGCTCTCGTTCGATATGGACGGAATCAAGAACTTATTCAAATAAACAAATCATAGTTAGGCACGGATTTCACAGATTTCCGTGCCTGATTTTTGAGATTATCCCAATACTATCAATAGCAAATAAGCAAGAGACAATCATGAAGATCAGAGTTGGATTTGGATACGACGTACATAAACTGGTGCCGGGACGCGATTTGTGGTTGGGCGGCATCAAGATTGAACATACTGAGGGTTTGTTGGGGCACAGTGATGCCGATGTATTGATTCACGCCATCTGCGACGCCTTGCTCGGTGCGGCCAATATGCGCGACATTGGTTTCCACTTTCCCGACACGGCGGGCGAATACGAAAACATCGACAGCAAGATTCTTCTTCGTAAGACGATGGCTTTGCTCCGCGAAGCCGGATATGAATTGGGAAATATCGACGCAACCGTGGCAGCCGAGCGTCCTAAGTTGAATCCGCACATTCCGGAGATGAAACGTGTATTGGCGTCTGTCCTCGAGGTGGACGAAGATGACATTTCCATCAAGGCAACAACCACCGAGAAATTAGGCTTCACCGGCCGGCAGGAAGGCATGGCTGCCTATGCGACGGTCTTGATCCAGCAATAATTTTTCCTTTTTCTTCCCGAAAAATAGGTCTATTCAACTTCCGGAGGCCTCGGATGGTATGAAAAAGCTCTTGTTCATCATCTCAGAGACTTCCTCCGCCTTGCTAATCCCGTTTTTATTTGTAGCTTTACACGGAAAAAAGCAAATCAAGATGAAAAATAACGATTGGAAAAGCCGTCTGGGAGTCATGTATTCGACAAACCCGGATTTTCAATATGAAACGAATGAGGAAATAGAGGAAGAAACGCTGCCCAAAGAAAAACAGGCACTGCGTGTCGCCCTCGACAAACGAAACCGAGGCGGAAAAGTAGTAACGCTCATCACCGGCATTCGTGGAACAACAGCCGATCTGGAAGCATTGGGTAAACTGCTCAAGGTGAAATGTGGCGTGGGCGGCTCGGCCAAAGACGGCGAAATCATCGTGCAAGGCGACTTCCGCCAAAAGGTAGAAGAAATCCTTCGGAAAGAAGGCTATACCCAGGTAAAAGTAATCCGCTAAACAAGAACTCATTCCTAAATCTCCCCGTATATGCTGACCATCTATCGTGCATCTGCCGGAGCCGGAAAAACCCATCGGTTGACCGGTGAATATCTGTTGTTGCTTTTCAGCCAGCCGGGCGCATATCGGCGTATCTTGGCTGTGACCTTCACCAACAAGGCCACCGACGAGATGAAAGGCCGCATCGTGGAAGAACTGTTTCATTTGGCCAGCGGACAGCCATCAGATTATGTCCAGCTATTGGTTTCTTCCTATCAGCTGACGGAAGACGAAGTGCGCCGCCAGGCACAGAAGATATTGATTGCCATCCTGCACGACTACTCAGCCTTCAACATCAGTACAATCGACCGCTTCTTTCAGCAAACCATGCGAGCCTTTACCCGAGAGATCGGTTTGCAGGGCGGATACGGTATTGAGATGGATCAGGAACGAGTACTTACCGAAGCCATTGATCGCCTCTTGAGCGACCTGGACCAACCGGAGAACAAAGAGTTGCTGGGTTGGCTGCTCCGCTTCGCTGAAGTCAAGGTAGAAGACGGTGGCGAATGGAACCTCAGGCGCGACATCACGGCGTTAGGACGTGAGGTATTTAAGGAAAGCTACAAAGTATTCAGCGAGGAAGTAGCCCGCGACATCAGCGACAAGCAAGCTCTCGAAGCTTACAAAGACACGCTTTATGGCATCATCCGTGCGGTGGAAAAGGAAATTCAGGAGATTGGGAAGAAAGGCCTGGCAATCATGGAACAGTTTGGCTTGACACCTGCCGATTTCAAAGGCGGGAAAACATCACAAATGTTCCATTTCAGCCGATGGGCGGCGGGTGAAATAAAAGAACCAACCATGACTTTCTGTAGCTTTGCCGATAATCTGGAGGCATGCTTTACCCAAAAGATGAATGCCAGTCAGAAAGCAATCATTGGTACAGCTTTCGAGAACGGATTGAATGAGTGCATCAAGAAAGCCATTGCCCGCTTCGAGCAAATGACCGACTACAACACCGCCCGCGAGATCATCCGTTACTATTATACATTGGGCATTCTCACTGATATATCCAATGAGATCGCCGCCTACCGCGAAGAAAAGAACGTGATGCTGATTGCCGACACAACCGAATTGCTGAACCGGGTGATTGCCGGAAGCAACGCGCCTTTCATCTACGAAAAGACAGGTACACAGATCGATCACTTCATGATCGACGAGTTCCAAGATACTAGCGGAATGCAATGGGAGAATTTCCGTCCGCTGATTGAAGAAAGTCTGGCACACAACCGTGCAAATCTGGTTGTAGGCGACGTAAAGCAAAGTATCTACCGCTTCCGTAACTCCGACTGGAAGTTATTGGATGAACAAGTCGCCCGCGATTTCCCGGCAGAAGAAATTCAGGAAGAGACATTGAAAGACAATTGGCGAAGCTGCCGCCATATTGTAGAGTTTAATAATGCTCTTTTCACGGCCGCACCCTTTCTGTTACAGTCTACCTACAACGACGATCTAAGCCAATCATCGTTGGATGCCGACGCACAGGCCGCTTTTTCTACCCGCATCATGGCAGCCTATCAACGAAGCTACCAGCGTGTTCCCAAACCTTTTCAGGAGAAAGACGGACATGTACGCGTGGAATTTGTTGCAGGAGAAGAAGAATCCGACTGGAAAGATGAAGCCCTCGAACGTCTTCCCTCTGTCTTGCAACAACTGCAAACCAACGGTTATGCCTTAAAAGACATCGCTATTCTGGTACGTACCAACAATGAAGGAGCTCAGGTAGCCAACTATCTGCTGCAATATAAGGAAGAACATCCCGACGACGGATTCAGTTATGACCTGATCTCCGACGAAGCCTTGTATGTAAACAGTTCGGCAGCCGTGCGTTTCCTCATCGCCATTCTGCATCATCTGAAAAGTCCGGACAATACGACATGGACACAAATGCTTCTATTCTCCTACAGGATTCTGACTTCCGATTGGCAGCGAGCCGATTTCACATTGGAAGAGAAGGCCGAAATGAATCGCCTATCAACCTTGCCTTTATACGAAATGGTGGAGGGTTTGTATCGTCTGTTTGATTCATACATCCACGAGAAAGAGCAAGTCTTTGTCCTTGCCTTCCTCGATCTGATCGCAGAATATGTACAGAAAGAGAATACGGATTTAGGACGTTTCCTAACTTGGTGGGAAGATTCAGGTATCCGAAAGACTATCGCCACGCCCGACGGACAAAATGCCATCCGCATTCTGACGGTACACAAATCCAAAGGGTTGGGTTTCCGTGCCGTCATCTTACCTTTTGCCGACTGGGAAATTGATCATAAGCCTATGAAACCGGTTGTCCTTTGGTGCCATCCGGAAAAAGTTCCATTCAATCGGTTACATCTTGTCCCGGTTCGTTATAGTTCATCGTTGGGAGCTACTATTTTCGCCCGTGATTACTTTCAAGAACGTTTACATGCCTACATCGACAACTTGAATACGCTGTATGTAGCGTTCACCCGCTCGAAAGAAGAATTGATTATCTTCTCGCCACGTCCGAAAAAAGTCAAAGATGATGGTTCTTTGGAAAAAATCAGTAGCATTTCCGATCTATTGTGGAGTAGTTTGCTACAAGCTATTCCTGATACCTCAGAAGGCGAACCACTTATCCCGCTTGCCTCTTCTTTCGACTGGGAAAACAACCTATTCGAACAAGGACATTGGTGGAAACCTGAGCAAAAGGCGACCAATACATTGATACGGGAATTTCCATTGGGTAAATTACAATCCATCTCGTCTGATAACCGATTACATCTGCGCTTACGTGGACGAAACTATTTCTTCGATGACAGCCAGCGAAAACAAGGTTCGCTGATGCATGAAGTCCTGAGCATTGTTCGTGTCCCGGAAGATATTCCTCAAGCTGTCCACCGGTATCAGGAACAAGGTGTGATCAGCCAAGATGAAGAGATTCAGTTAACCCAACAATTACAAGCCTGTCTGCAACAACCAGAAGTACAACGCTGGTATAACGGTCAGGCCAAAATACTGAATGAAGTTGATATCTTATTCGGGAAAGGCGAAACCAAGCGGCCCGACCGAGTTATGATTTATGCAGATGAAGTGGTCATCCTCGATTATAAATTCGGAGGAAAGATCAGTCGTAGTCACCAGACACAAATGCGTAATTATATCCGGCTGATCCGGCAAATGGGATACAAAAACGTTTCCGCATACTTATGGTATGTCACATTATCCCGCATTGAAGCGGTGAAAGCATGATTTTATTTGGGATATTCCATAAAAATAAATACTTTTGCAATCTATAACAAAAAAAGATTCAGTTAGAAAAATGAAGGTACACAGAGAAGGAACCGGTTTACTGCTTGCTTTATTTACAATATTCTTTATTGTAAATCTTGTCTTGTATCATACTGTCGGCAAAGGAGGACTTTTCTATACCGTTGCTTTTGTAACAACCGTCTTTTTTTTGTTGGTATTAAACTTCTTCCGGAGTCCATTCCGCCGCTTCCCTTATGATTCGGAAGGATTGGTCATTTCTCCTGCAGACGGTACTATTGTTGCGATCGAAGAAGTAATGGAGAATGAAATCCTGCATCGTAAATGCCTGCAAATTTCGGTCTTCATGTCGGTTTTCAACGTACATGCCAACTGGTTTCCTGTAAACGGAACGGTTAAATATGTCTCTCATAACAACGGACGTTTCATGGCTGCTTATTTACCGAAGAGTAGTACTGAAAACGAACGGTCGGCTGTCGTTATTACAACACGTAACGGAGTAGAAGTAATGGCCCGGCAAATTGCTGGAGCTTTGGCACGCCGTATTGTTACGTATGCCAAACCAGGAGACAAATGCCATGTGGACGAACAAATGGGGTTCATTAAATTCGGTTCCCGCGTAGATGTTTATTTGCCGGTAGGAACAGAAGTCCTGGTCGAAATGGACCAAAAGGTAACAGGGAACCAAACTCCTATCGCTCGTTTAGGGAAATTAAACAACTAAAGAAATGAATCTAATCAAACACATTCCCAATACAATTACATGCCTGAACCTATTCTCAGGATGTATGTCGATTGTTGCTGCTATCGGAGGAGATTTGCGTACAGCTTTTATCTGGATTGTTGGAGCTGCGATCTTCGATTTTATGGACGGCTTTGCTGCACGTTTGCTGAAAGCCTATTCACCCATGGGTAAAGAACTGGATTCTCTCTCAGATGTGGTTAGTTTTGGAGTTGCTCCGGGAATGATTCTCTATTCTCTGTTTTCACAGGCTGCCTTTCTGATGAATTTACAAGGTTGTTTGGCTTTGCTTCCTTTTTGTGCCTTTGTAATTCCCGTCTTTTCCGGATTACGATTAGCTAAGTTCAATATAGATGAACGGCAAACAACCTCGTTTATTGGTCTGCCTGTTCCGGCACATGCTCTGTTTTGGGGTTCGCTCGCTTATTCCGTACAAGCTTGGTTGCCCACGAATGCTTCCTGGTTATTATATGGAGGCATTATCTTAGCGTGTCTTACTTCTTATCTGTTAGTCTCTGAAATACCGATGTTCTCCATGAAAGTCAAATCAGTTTCATGGAAAGGGAACGAATGCCGATACATCTTGCTTTTGGCTGCGATTCTATTTATTACATTTTGGGGCTACTTAGGAATAGCCGGAACCATTGTGCTTTATTTTATCTTGTCTCTTTTTAACAGGAATAAGTAAACCTCTCTTCATGAGAATTTGTTTTTCTGTTTGAGTACTTAATTCTATATAGTGTTTATGTTTAAATTCTTATTTTTTATAGTGTTTCTTTTCTTTCTGCTCGTATTCTTATTGGGCTTTTCCTTGTTACGCGGATTGAAAAGATTCTTGTTTGGTGACGGAGGAAACCAAAGACAACAAACTTACCAACGAAGAACAACCTCGCAATCTCAAAACCAAACGTATGGCTCTCAAAAGACTTCATCTGCCGACTCGTATGCAAACGCTGAAGAAGTAGAAGATCCACCTCGTAGTTGGAAACGCAGAAGAAAAATTTATAGCCAAAACGAAGGTGAATATGTCGATTATGAGGAGGTGAAGTAAGTTAGATAACTATCCGAAGAGATAAATAAGAAAAGGAGTGTGACTCAGTGAGTTGCGCTCCTTTTTCTTTTGTTAAATATTGATTTTTCTTTCGTTATTTACCGATTTTTACCGTATATTTGCACCATATTTGGAACGTCCCTTAATTTGAGATAAGGTGTCCCTTGTTTCCTTTTATAGGACTTTGTTTAATCTTAAATGAAGATAATATGCCATCTGCCAAGTATGAGATAAGGCGCAAATGTGAGGAATGTGGTGCAGTATTCATCGCAAAGACATTGGAGTCTCACTATTGCAGCAAAGCCTGTACGCAAAAAGCGTACAACAAACGTAAAGCTGAGAATAAGAAAAGAGAACAGATGGATGCAATATTATCCACTGTTCCCAATGGTCGTGACTATATCAGTGTTGCCGAAGCAGAAGCAATGTTTGGTATTTCAGGGAAGACCATTAGGCGAATGATTAAAAGTGGTAAGGTGTCGGCTATTAATTTGGGCGAGCGTCTTACGCGTGTCAGCAAGTCTGCATTGCTGAGCATGGTTCCTCTCCGAGAATTTCCCATTGACCATAGCAAGTCATTGCCCAAGTTTTATAGTTTGGAGCCAGAAGATTGCTATACGATAGGCGAAATATCCAAGAAGTTTGGCATCAACGACAGTACGGTTTATGCTCACATTCGCAAGTATTCCATTCCAACGAGACAGATAGGCAATTACGTCTATGCTCCCAAGTCAGAAATTGACAACCTATATAAAGATGTAGTGAAGATATGAAGAAGCCTTTAGCACATACAAAATGCACTGTGAAACTCCGCAAGTCTGAATATCATGACGAATGGTATCTCATTGTTGAGAGTTATCCTGTATTCAAAACTACTGGTGGCAAGCCCTCACGAATAAAGGAGGCTCTGAATAGAACCATTACTACACCGATATGGGACAAGAACCGCAATGCACGCACTTCGGCAGATGGAGTGGTAACGTACAAACCGAAACGAGATGAAAACGGCATCATTCTTTGCAAATCGCAGCTTGACCAAGAAGCGTGCATCTACGCCGATAAGGTGAGAGCCATTCGTCAAAGGGAGTATGACAATGCTGCACTATATACAGACAGTGAAGCGGAACAGGCTGCACAGAACGAGCGTTCGCAATGCAATTTCATCTCTTATTTCAATGAAGTAGCAGACAAAAGGCATAGGAATAGTTCGGAGTCTATCAATGTCAATTGGCGCCGAGTATATGAGTTGATGAAAATATTCGCAGGTGGTGACTCATTGACTTTTGGGCAGATAAATCTCGGACTGATTGAAAACTTCAAGCTGTTTCTTCTCAATGCTCCACAAGGCGGAGGGAAGTCGGGGACAGTATCGCAGAATACAGCAGCGACATACTTCGCCATATTCAAGGCAGGACTGAAACAGGCATTCGTAGATGGCTACTTGACCATTGATTTAGCAGCAAAGGTGAAAGGTATTCCCGAACAAGAAAGTAGGCGTGAACACCTGACATTGGACGAGTTGAATACGCTTGCACAAAAACCGTGCGACAATCCTATAATCAAACGTGCTGCTTTGTTCTCTGCACTCACAGGCATACGCCATGTGGACATCAAGAAGATGAAGTGGAAAGAGATAGTCAAAGAGGGTGACCACTACAGGGTGAACTTCACTCAGCAAAAGACAAAGGGCGTGGAATACAAACCTATTTCTGCCCAAGCCTATCAGTTGTGTGGTGACAGACGTGGTGATGACCAGTTGGTATTTGAGGGGTTGCCTGCCCCATCATGGATTTCAAAACCATTGGAACGATGGATAAAGGCTGCGGGTATCACCAAGCATATCACATTCCATTGCTTCCGTCATACTTATGCTACCTTGCAGCTGGCCAACGGAACGGACATCTACACGGTGAGCAAGATGCTGGGACATACCAATGTGCGCACAACGCAGATATATACAAAGGTGGTGGATGAAAAGAAGGAGAACGCTGCCGATGCAATACAGATAAATTTGGACAATATCGAATAACAAACATACCTTATTATATATTTAAGTACATGACAAAAATTTAAAAACATCGAATTTTGGGATGTAGAGCGGGCGC
>ENA-OROH01000215-OROH01000215.1-human-gut-metagenome-genome-assembly--contig:-NODE-215-length-69434-cov-14.695470_pt1 | contig 69434 bp, 49 predicted proteins | sample MGYA00242125_ERZ509042 | MGnify/ENA primary metagenome ERZ509042 (study PRJEB26280, sample SAMEA2338738) | human gut metagenome | biome: human gut; feature: human-associated habitat; material: faeces... | reverse complement strand
GTGTTAAGCCTGTCGCTAGCGTTCATCCTGAGCCAGGATCAAACTCTTCGTTGTTCAAATTGTTTTATGTCTTTGCTCAAGATTCCGTTATTCTTTCAGGTTCAAGTATTTTTGACGGTATTCATTCTAAATACTTGTACTACTGTTGTATATGTAAATTTCTCAAAGAACTCTTCTCAATCGTTTCTTGCGAAACGTGGTGCAAAGGTAAGGATTTTTATTTTTATCTTCCAAATTTTTTCGAAAGTTTTTTTCGATTTGTTTTTTCAGAAGTCTCTTTCGGAACGACTTCAGGACATTCGCTTGGATCTTCCAACCTCATCCCTCGGTATATCTATTTCCGGATTCCTTAGCCCTCTTTCATCATGTCACCACCGCATCTCTCTCGATTGCGGGTGCAAAAGTACTGCTTTATAACATATAATCCAAATGTTTTCACAACTTTTTTACAACTATTTTTTACTCTCCTTGATTGTCAATGATTTACAAATGCACTTTTCTCCCCTCTTTTACTTTCCTCTCCCTTTTTTATTTCTCCTTTCGAAATTCTCAATTTTCAATCCTACATTCTCAATTCTCAAAAAGCCGGCGTGTTTTTATCATTTCGCGCCGGCTTTCCAGCAAAAGACGCCGGCTTTTTTTCCTTTTATGCCTATCTTTAAAAAACAACTAAACGAGAATCGATTTCAATCCTCACTGGATTTACTTTCGATTCCCGTTTATCCGGGTTGATATTCTTCTATTATATACCTACTATACCATAAGCGATTTTTCTTTATACCCTTCACACACCTATTCATACACCTAATTGTCAGCCACTTCCTGTGAAGGGTGTGAAATCTTTCTTTATAAGAACATTTCTGGAGCTTTGCAAGCACTGAAATTCTAATAAAGAGTGATTTCAATATAATAACGTCCCCGAAATACACCAATAACTATTACTTCCTCCTTCAGGTTTTCCTTGTGGTATCTGAATTGTAATTGTATGTTCACCAGCCTCTAAATCTCCTAAATAGATATATTCCGGATTAGTGACTGTCCCTGGGCACCAATTTGAACGACTCAGGTCGGATGAACTCAAGCCATTGGAAAAGTTTCCGGAACATGGATTCCAGTTTCGATATGTACCACAATCCTCACGCCAAGGTATAAACGAGATTACTTGCTTCCCGTCCAAATAAATTGTATTCGGTTTCTGATTAAATTCGTCACCATTACCCCAACCGCCATGTCCTGTTGTCAGATAAAACAAACGGACGTTTTTAGCCGGCTCCTTCATCGTGAAAGAAACTTTCAAAGAATCGTCCAGGAAAAAGATCGGATATGCCTGACCTGCCTGCTCCAAATAGTTCACGGTATTAAACAGCGGCATTGTTTTATAAACCCGGCGTTCCTCATCCGGATAATATTTCAATTTTAATGACAATCGATGCCCTTTCGCATCCCAATTACCGATATAAGCACCGATCCAAGCCTCTCCTTTCAAGTCTTCTGCCAAAGCCGTCACATCAGTTTTGTAAACAACTGAATCCACCCAAGTCTGTCCTTTCACCTTAACATGATTAAACTGACGGACACCAAACCCCGTAAAAAAGCGCATTAATTCCACAGGAACTTCATATTCAGCAGTTGATATCAATCCCGGATAAGACTGATCTTTGGATTGAAAAGCCGGAACAGACTTTAAGTCACGCATCGCATCCAAGAAAGACTGCTTCTTATCGGTTGGTACCAAGAAAACGGAACCTGTCCGATCATAAGCATCGCCATCCGAATATTGAGCAACTTCTACAAATACACTCCGATTTTTAACCACATCCGGCAATTTTACTTTCTTCAAGATAATGGTTCCGCCTCCTGCACTATAAATTTCACCCTCTTTCAACGTTTCAGGCAACTTCGCACCGTTAAAACAAATAGTTTGTTGATCGAACACCGGAATCGTAATCACTCCACTATGATTAATTTCATATTGGTAATCATACGCATCCATCTTCTCACCCCACGATGATGGCAGTAATGTTTGCTTTTCCTTCAACGGCTTTATATCTACAGCTTCTGTAACCATATCGCCATTACGAACAATCTTCAATACAAGTCCATCTGGTACACCAACACTGGCTTGTGGCGTTCCGCGGAAAGGGATATCCTTCGTAAACCAAACATCAATTGTATTTGAACGAACAGATGTACGAAGAATTTTACAATCCAATCCCAATATTTCTCCTTCACCTACTTCTGTAAAGCCAGCACCCAATTCAAATGGAGTTTCGGACGAGATAATCTTACCGTTCGGTAATTCAGCCCAAGTATAAGACTTGAATTGGGAATAATCCAGATAATCCCTTTTCTCAGGCTGTGCTATTCCGTCTTCCTGATCTTTCTTCTCTTCTTTATCCTCCTCTTCTACCCGTCGCAACGAAACCTGATCACCAGAAACAGTCATCAACATTTGTCCGGGACTTACTTTACCCTTATAACTGGACTGAAAAATCACTTCAATACCTTTGGCGTTTTTCACTTTCTTCCGATAGTTCTTCGCATCAACTGTAACTGTTATTAGAAGACCTAATAACAAGCACCCCATTGTTTTCACTTTCATATTTTTCATGATATTATTATTATTTGAGTTTTTGAATAGTTTACTTCTAGAATATACTTGCAGACAAATATATGGAATAATCCATAAACCCAATCAAAGATCCGACAAAAATAAAACGGATTACATTTCTCAGCTGGAAAACCAGCATAAGAAATGCAATCCGTTATATTCTCTAGTCAGAGATTGCTATCAATTATTGAATGCCTCTTTCACGCAACTTAACTTGCCAGTTCCAAGCCGACTTCAATGTATCTTCCAAAGTTTCTACAGCTTTCCAACCCAAGACAGTGTTTGCCTTTTCAGGATTAGCCCAAACTTTTTCAATATCACCTTCACGACGACCAACAATCTTATGCGGAACTTTTACACCTGTCGCCTTCTCAAAAGTATTGATCAATTCCAATACAGAAACACCATTTCCTGTACCTAAATTGAAGATCTCAACCTTCTCGTCCGATTTATTTTCCAGCATCCGATCCATTGCAATGACATGCGCTTTAGCCAAATCCACCACATTGATATAATCACGGATACAAGAACCATCAGGAGTATTATAGTCATCACCAAACACACTCAACTCTTTCCGAATACCCATTGCAGTTTGAGTCAAATATGGAATCAAATTCTGAGGAACACCATTCGGCAACTCACCGATTTCAGCAGTTGGATGTGCTCCAATCGGATTAAAATAACGCAGAATGATACTCTTGAACGGAGCTCCTGCATGAATTGTATCCTGAATAATCTCTTCGTTTATCTGCTTGGTATTACCATAAGGAGACAACGCCGGTTTAATCGGAGCATTTTCTGTTACCGGCAAGAATTCCGGATCAGGCTGTCCATATACCGTACAAGAAGAAGAGAACACAATTCCCTTCATTCCAAACTCTGGCATCAGCTCCAATATATTAATCAAAGTTGTGATGTTGTTCCGATAATACTTCAACGGCTGCTGAACTGACTCACCCACCGCTTTGCTGGCAGCAAACAAAATAACACCGTCAATACCCGGATGAGCTTCCAAAGCTTTGCGAGTACCTTCTTTATCTTTCAAGTCCAATTTAACAAATGCCGGACGCACACCTGTAATACGCTCGATGCCATCCAAAACTTCCATATTCGAATTAGACAAGTCATCGATAATGACAACTTCATACCCCGCATTCTGTAACTCTACCGTGGTATGTGAACCGATATAACCAGTTCCACCTGCTACCAAAATCTTCTTTTTCATATCTTATACATTTTAGATTTAGGATCCGATACCAGAAAATCCCATAAACGCCATTGCTAACAATCCGGCTGTGATCAAAGCGATGGGCGTACCTTGCAAACCTTTCGGAACATTTGTCATAGCCAGTTGCTCTCGTATCCCTGCAAAGATAATCAAAGCTAACGCAAATCCAAGCGCTGTAGAGATCGCATATACGATTGATTCCAATAAATTATATTCTTTTTGTATCACCAGGATGGCAACACCCAGTACACAACAGTTTGTCGTAATCAAAGGCAAGAAAATACCCAAAGCCTGATACAAGGCCGGAGAAACTTTCTTTAGAATGATCTCAACCATCTGAACCAATGCCGCAATAACCAAAATAAAACTAATGGTCTGCATGAATCCCAAGCCAAACGGATCCAATAAATATTTCTGGATCAAGAATGTCACGATTGTTGAAATAGCCAACACAAAAGTAACAGCGGCACCCATTCCGATAGAAGTCTCTACTTTCTTAGAAACGCCCAAGAACGGACAAATACCCAAAAACTGCGATAATACAACATTGTTGACAAATACCGCAACAATAAATATCAATATATATTCCATACAATTCCAGTTTTATGCCTTACGCAGTTTATTTACAATTGCAATCAAATAACCTAATACGATGAATGCACCTGGAGCCAAGATAAATATCAACGAACCATATTCTTCCGGCATCAAGGTAACACCGAACAGTTTTCCAGAGCCCAGTAATTCACGACAAGCACCAAGCAAAGCCAAAGCCCAGGTAAATCCTAATCCGATTCCTATTCCGTCAAAGGCTGAAGCTACGACTCCATTTTTGGCAGCAAATGATTCAGCACGTCCCAACACGATACAGTTTACCACAATCAATGGGATATAAAGACCTAAACTTGCATATAAGGCAGGAGTATAAGCCTCCATACACAACTGAACTACCGTTACGAAAGTGGCAATAATCACAATATAAGCCGGGATACGTACCAAATCCGGGATCAGCTTCTTCACCGCAGATATAACGATATTGGAACAAATCAATACAAAAGTAGTCGCAAGTCCCATACTCAAACCATTCATTGCCGAAGAAGTTGTACCCAATGTCGGACACATACCCAACAACAAGACAAATGTCGGATTCTCTTTCAAGAGACCGTTTAATAATACTTTCAGATTACTCATCTTCTTTTCCTCCATTCGTTTATTTAGACGATGTTGCGCCACCTACGGCATCTGTTCCGGCATAAGCGCTATAAGCACGATTGACTGCATCCAAAAAGGCTCGGCTTGAAATAGTAGCTGCAGTAATGGCATCTACATCTCCTCCATCTTTGGTAACCTTCAGTCCATTCGTATCCAACTTACGTCCAATGATACTTTGCTTGTTTTTATCCGTTCTGAACCATTCTTGCATTTTAGCACCCAAACCCGGAGTTTCTGCATGCTGCAAGACAGAATAGTTACACAACTTACCTTCAGTATCAAAGCCTACTATCACTTTGATTTCACCACTAAAACCTTTTTTGGAGAAACTTTCAACAGCAGCTCCAACAAATTGTCCATCCATTTTTGCCGGATATATCCGCAACGAATCACCTTCGGGTGTAGCTACCATATAAGACTCTTCTGAAGGCTTATTATTAAATTCCGGAGTAACGGCTTTGATGGCGGTTTCCAAAGCAGCTGCTTTAGAAGCCACAATCGGACCAGCAGTTAAATTATTTACAGCTGCCAGCACTGCTCCTGCCACTACACAAATACCGGTCAAAGAAAGGAGCATATTGGGTAATGTCGATTTTAATTTTTCCATCTTACTTTTCTCCAAAATGTTTAGGTTTTACATAAGCATTGATAAGCGGAGTCAATGCATTCATGATCAGGATGGCAAATGACATACCTTCCGGATAAGAACCAAACAGACGAATAATAGCTGTCAGCAAACCGATACCTACAGCATACAAAATCTGTCCCTTCTTGGTCATAGGTGAAGTTACATAATCGGTTGCCATAAAGATCGCACCCAACATCAAACCTCCTGAAAGTACGTGAATGAACGGACTAGCATATTCAGCAGGATTAACCAAATGCATGATTCCGGTAAAGGCAAACACTGTTACAATAATCGTAACCGGAACATGCCAGGTGATGATCTTCTTCCACAACATATAAGCGAAACCTAACAACAATGCTATGGCACTTACTTCTCCCAAACTACCACCACGACAACCGGCTAACAGATCCATATGAGAAGGCAACTCTGCTACACCTTCATTCAAAAGCGACAAAACGGTTGCTCCGGTCTGTGCATCTGTATAAGTCAAAGGGAAAGCACTGGTCGCATCAACCAAAGGCCAAGTCGTCATCTGTGCCGGGAAAGAAATCAATAAGAATACACGTCCAACCAAAGCCGGGTTGAAAATGTTATTTCCCAAACCACCAAATGTCATTTTACCAATACCAATTGCAGCCAAAGCTCCAATCATGATAATCCAGAAAGGCAAATTAGAAGGCAAGTTGAATGCCAACAAAACACCTGTCAATATTGCAGAACCATCACAGATCGTAGGTTCTTTCTTCATCAGAAACTTCTGAATCAAATACTCAAACAAAACGCATGATACTACCGAAATCAAGGTAACTATCAAAGCTCCTAATCCAAAATAGTAAAGAGATACCAAGAAAGCCGGAATCAGGGCAATCAGTACTCCGTACATATTTTTACTGATGCTGTCTCCACTATGAATATGAGGTGACGGCGAAACATATAAACTATTTTCCATACTTGCTCTTTTATGACTTTCTTGATCGGATAATACCCATTACTTTACTCTTACCCACACGAATCTGATCCAGCAACGGACGATTAGCCGGACAAGTGAAACTACAAGAACCACATTCTATACAATCCTGTATATGATCAGCCTCTGCCATTTCCCAGTTCTTATAAACAGTCGAACGCATCAGGAAGGCTGGGTTCAATCCCATCGGACAAACATTCACACACTTGGCACAACGAATACAATCGTGCATCGGTTTACGAACAGACTCTTCTTTCGTCAGCAGTAAAACACCTGAGCTTCCTTTTCCAACAGGAACTTCCGGACTAATCAAAGCTTTTCCCATCATCGGACCACCACCGATAATCTTTCCAGTATTTTCAGGAATTCCTCCGGCAGCTTCAATCAGCACATTAATAGGAGTTCCTATACGAACCAAGAAATTGGATGGATTGGCAACAGCCTTACCGGTTACTGTTACCACACGTTCAAACAAAGGTTTATTTTTTTGTACAGCCTGATAAACAGCAAATACAGTTCCTACGTTCTGAACGATGGCACCAACAGAAATAGGCAGTGCTCCACTCTTCACCTGACGAGAAGTAACAGCATCGATCAATTGCTTTTCACCTCCTTGCGGATATTTAACCTTCAAAGGCATCACTTCAATTCCTTGATAAGAAGCAGCCAACTTTGTCATGTGAGCAATAGCATCAGGCTTATTGTTTTCAATACCAATCACAGCCTTATTGACATTAGCCGCTTTCATCAAAATAGAAACACCGACTAAAATTTCTTCGCCTTTTTCCATCATCAATGAATGGTCGGCAGTCAGATAAGGTTCACATTCTACCGCATTAATAATAAGAATTTCGGCCTTATTTCCCGGAGGAGGCAACAACTTCACTTGTGTCGGGAAAGTTGCTCCACCCATACCTACAATACCGGCAGCGGCAATCTTGTCAATAATCTCTTTCGAAGAAAGTGTACATTCCTTTACCAGTGTTTCACTGCGGTCAATACTTTCTTCCCATTCATCACCTTCAACATCAATAAAGACAGCCGGACGTTTATAGCCACTGGCGTCAAGAGCATTATCAATCTTATTTACTTTACCGGATACAGACGAATGAATATTCGCTGATACAAAACCTCCGGCTTTAGCCAGTAAGGTACCGACTTTTACCAGATCTCCTTTTTTTACTACAGCTTGTGCCGGAGCACCGATATGCTGGCTTAAAGGAATGATCACCTGTTTGGGTGCAGCCAGTGCGGTAATTTTCTTACCGGCAGACAGTTTATTCTCGGGCGGGTGAATACCTCCGATTCGAAATGTCCTTAGCATACGTTTAGATTTTTATTTTTTAGTTTCTTCTTTTACTTCAGTTGCTTGAGGAACCACCTCATTCTTCGTTTCTGCCACCGGTGCTTTAGGTGCAGATGCTACAGGTTGAACGTCGGCTGCACTCTTCGGAGCAGCAGGAGCAGCTTCTTTTCGAGGCGGGAAATTCAGTTCGTGAATAGCACCGGTCGGACAAACAGCCACACACTTACGACACATACGACACTTCGTATAATCAATATACGCTACATTATTCTCGACAGTGATTGCTTCAAACGGACATTCTTTAGCACATTTTCCACAACCGATACAAGCATTGGCACAAGCTTTGCGAGCCACTGCTCCTTTGTCTTTATTAACGCAGCTAACAAAAATACGACGAGACTTCGGTCCCTTTTTACGCAATTCGATAACATTTTTCGGACAAGCCTTTGCACACGCTCCGCAGGCAGTACATTTGTCTTCATCTACTTCCGGTAAGCCTGTCTCCGGATTAATATGGATTGCATCGAAGTTACAAGCCTTCACACAATCACCATATCCCAAGCAACCAAATGTACATCCCGTTTCGCCTCCATACAAAGCAGATGCGATAGCACAACTTTTTACCCCATCATACTTGTTTGTTTTCGGACGAGCCTGGCATGTTCCATTACAACGGACTACCGCAACCTTCGGTTCGGCTGCTGCTGCCTCTTTACCTAAGATAGTAGCAATCTTCGCCATAACAGGAGCTCCACCAACAGGGCAAAGCATACCTTCCAATGAATCTGCTTTAACACAAGCTCCGGCAAACCCAGCACAACCCGGATATCCGCAACCTCCACAATTGGCTCCTGGCAGCACAGATTGTACTTGTCCAATACGCGGGTCTTCGTGGACTTCAAATTTCTTAGATGCCCAATAAAGTAACAGGGCGCCGATTATACCGATCACCCCCAACGAAATAATGGCAATTAAAATCATCATATTTGTTTATTCTTTTAGTTTTTTCAATCTGAATACAAAGTGTCTTTTCAGTTTCTCACGCAACACATATAATATCCCGTAATAAGGAATCAACATGCAAAGTCCAAGTAAACCAGCCATTGTTTCTTTCCAGCCCATCGCCGATCCTATAATTACAGCGATCAATACAACTATAACCGGACATACGAAGGCCAAGACAACAGCTTCCATCCCCATCGAAGATTGACCGGTCAACACAACGGCGTCACCTATCTGATAGTTTCCAGACGAATCTTCTACCTCAATTATTTTATCTTTCTTGTCAGCCGCCGTACATGCTGATTTGGCATGACAACCGGCACAAGCCGAATATTGGGTTATATGAACATAGACTACATTGTTCTCAATGCGTTCTACAATTCCAGGATGACTGATATTCTCGCTCATAGTTGTAAACTCGACTTTGCAAATCGTGGGCAAAAGTAAATATTATTTACGAATGAGCAAATAATAAAATGATAAAAACTTATCCCGCTTTTACCCCTCAGCCTAGACTTATACTTTCAAAAAGATTTTTTGCCGATAAAGAACATATAAGAATCCCCAGCACACAGCTATATATGCGATTGCCAATACGAATGGTTGGAAAGATTCCGGGAAGACTGACGCCAGCCCTCCAAAGATAGATTTACTTGTATATTCAAAATCTATAAAACGCTGCGCCAGATAGATAGTGATCGAATTCATCCCAATAACCCGGAAAAACAGCGTCCACCGACGACAGTTCTTTACATCTATTATATAATAGAACAAAGCAAACAATAGCATAGATATACCACCTACCAAACAGGCAAATGAACTTGTCCAAAGATTTTTATTAATCGGGAATACAAAGTTCCATACCCATCCGATTAGGATCAATAGGATACCTGCACAAACCAGCAAGCCGACTTTCCGTAACTCGGTTAAGCCTTCTCGCTTCAGCTTGATCCATTCACCCGTCAACATACCTAAAGAAGCTGTTCCTATAGCAGGAATAATTCCTAAAAGACCTTCCGGATCATGTATTTCTTTATATAAATGTCCGGGTAGAAGCATACGATCTACATAACCAACTAAACTTCCTCCCATCGAAAAAGGATCACCATCACCGTCTGGTGCCGGGAAACCAATTAAAAGTAGCCAATAACCAATAAAAAGAGCAGCAACAATTCCTATCCGCACCCGTGTTTGTACATTCAAAAATATCAACGCCGCAAACATCCACGCCAGACCAATACGCCCTAAAACACTAGCATAACGCTGGTTTGCAAAATCAAAATCCAACAATCCATTGTAAACACATCCAAACAATACCAACACCAAGCCCCGGCGAATTACTTTTCGGTAAATAGCCGAAGAAGTCATTCCACTTGCTTTTTGTTTCTCCAAAGAATAAGGGTAAGAGATACCGGCAATAAAGAGGAACAAAGGAAAGATCATGTCTTCAAAGGCAAATCCATGCCACGGTACGTGTTCCATTTGACTGGCTATGGCTTGAAAAAACGGAGTCGGACACCAAGTTGCCAAACCTACAAACAGAGCTCCTCCGCCCATAATAAAAAACATGTCAAATCCCCTTAGGGCATCCAGCGATTGCAAACGCTGATTTTTTACTTCTTTTTTCATGATATTATTTTGTTTAAATCTGCAGATCATTGCTCTACAAAAGTAGTAATTTCTGAAAAGAACACCAAGAATGCCGGTTATTCTTTCTGCTAGTTACTTCGTTTATTTTTGATATGAATCCTATTACTTTTTAATTTTTTGACAACTGTCGTAAAGCTTTAGCATATATGTGGTAAAGTTTTACGATAGATATGATAAAGCTTTACGACTAATATGGAAAAGCTTTTTGACAGATGTCAAAAATATAAATTCTCATATCAGTTACAAATAAAAAAGGCGTTGTGTTTTTTATTTCACAACGCCCTTTAGTTCATAAGACCTTGGTCTCTTTTTCTTTACCATTTATAATTAAAACCAAAGCTCAACAACTCATTTATTTGCAGATAGCTGTCAAAGTCCTCATTCTTAGCAACACCATCATCATAGCGCATATTCAAGGTTATATTGGATGAAAAGAACCGACTCCAAGCAAAGGTGAATCGATTTTCCCAATCTCCCTCAATACGAGCATATGTAGTCTTATATTTAAATTGAGAATACCAGCTTATACTTTTGTTTATTTGAAAATTAAGAGTTGCTTCAACAGAAGATCCCCATAAATTTTCTAGTGTAGGAAGTGTCCCATCAGCTTTTTTCTGAAAATGCTTATCCAACTTTATATTTTCATCAACTGTTTGTCTAAAAGTATAAGACAATGGAGCCATGTTTATATTAAACGTCAATGATTTATGCTTCTGCTTAAAAGTTTTATTCAAATCATATTTCATACCTAAACCAACCGTAATGCTGTACGGAGCTAACAAACCAGCTAATTTTACGTTTGAATTTTCCTCAAAACTACTAAGTATCTGAGTAGAGAAATCAAAATCAAAAGTATAATACCACTTTGAAAAAGCTTCATACCCCACATTAGTTTTAATTTGAAACTGATCATCGCTTACTTTATAACTACGAAGAGTATCATTTGGAGCCGTATATATATTATTTTTAATCTTCAACGTATTAGTTATTTTTATACGATCTCTTTTATAATCATACTTTAAAAACTCATAATGGTTCAAATTCAAAGAACTTGCCCCACCTTTATGCCAGTTTGGAGAAATATAGTTCTGCGCTACTTGCAAAGAACTTTCAAAATGAGAAGTCCAATAACGCCGCTCAGGGATAAACTTCGTAGGCGCTGTAACGTCATCAAACGTAACGTCTTTAGTAACGACCAAAGGAAAATCTTCCGTTATTTCTTTTTTGATAACTTTAGCCTTTACAGCATCTTGCGGTAAAGAAGCCTGTGTATAACGGAAATACATTGGATAATGCGTTTCTACATACCGATGCGCACTATCAGCACTTGCCTGAGCCCTAAAATAATCTTTAAATGCCGCTATGGTATCATTAGGCATCAGAGGTTCAGGCTTATATTGGGGATCCAAAGCCTTTGTATCATAAAAGACCAAATTCTCCGGCAGATAATTTCCTTTAAACAAGATGGGCAAGAACAGAGGATTCACAATTATCGTATCACGAAACGTCACATCCGGACCAAACTGATTGGAACGATCATAAAAACTTGCTATCAGCCAAGTAGCTTCCGGCGACATTCGCAATTCATCTTTTGTCAACAACTTACGTAAACGTTCATTCAAAGGAATAGGAGATTGATAATCCACATTCAATTCTTCCAAACGGCTTCTTAAATCTGGCAAATCCCGTTCATCAATAGTCATGACCGTATCTTGCAAACTCCCCGAATCTACCTCCGAGGTATTTACAACAGGGACAAATGTGACTGTATCCTGGGCAAACAAACACCCAGTCCAACCTAAACACCAAAATAAAAATATAATAACAATTCTTTTCATCTTCAATTTTATCAAAATCACTATTAAGCCTGTCTAATTTGCAAAGTTAGGTAAATTATAGGAATTACCCAGTACTCCAAGCAAGATTTAAAGCAACAAACATTAAGGAATGTATAAAACCAGCTTTTTATTTACTTCTTTTTGTGAGAACAGGATAAAATAGCTAACTTTGCCTTTTTAATGCAGACAAATTTCTTCCAGAAATACCAGACGGATGCTCTGTAAAGAAGAGTAATGAAAGGGAATGAAAGAAATTGATTGCAAAACGACAACGATTATCATTAAAAGAGAACTAAAATATTACTATCGTGGCTGATACAAAGTACATTTTTGTGACAGGAGGTGTAGTTTCATCCTTAGGTAAAGGAATCATCTCCGCCTCGTTGGGAAAGTTGCTTCAAGCAAGAGGTTATAAGGTAACTATCCAGAAGTTTGACCCGTATATCAACATCGATCCGGGAACATTAAATCCTTACGAACATGGCGAATGCTATGTAACGGTGGATGGACATGAAGCAGATTTGGACTTAGGACACTATGAACGTTTCCTGAATGTTCAGACAACACGTGCCAATAACATTACGACAGGACGTATTTATCAAAGTGTCATTAACAAAGAGAGAAAAGGGGACTATTTGGGAAGAACTGTACAGGTGGTTCCTCATATCACCGATGAAATCAAACGTAATGTTAAGTTGTTAGGAAACAAATACAAGTTTGATTTTGTCATCACCGAAATCGGAGGTACTGTTGGTGATATAGAATCTTTGCCTTTCATTGAAAGTGTAAGACAGCTAAAATGGGAATTAGGTAAAAACTGTATATGTGTACACCTAACCTACGTTCCATATATTGCTGCAGCCAAGGAATACAAGACAAAACCGACCCAGCATTCTGTAAAAGAATTGCAGGCATTGGGTATTCAACCGGATATCTTGGTACTTCGTACCGAACATGAATTAAGTACGAACCTGTTACGTAAAGTAGCATTGTTCTGCAATGTAACCGAAGAAGCCGTTATCCAATCCATTGATGTTCCAACCATCTATGAGGTTCCATTGGTATTACAACGACAGAAAATGGATGAAATCGTTTTACGTAAAACAGGTTTGGAAGTTGGTCCTACTCCGGAATTAAAACCATGGAGACAATTCTTAGCTAAAAAGCAAGCTGCTACAGAAAGCGTAAAAATCGGTTTGGTAGGTAAATATGTAGAATTACAGGATGCCTATAAATCAATTGATGAATCTTTGTTACAAGCAGCTATTTATAACGACCATAAATTGGACTTGCATTTATTCCACTCTGAAAAGCTGGATGAAAGTAATGCAGCAGAGCAATTAAAAGATATGGATGGTATTCTAATTGCTCCAGGATTTGGTCAACGCGGAATCGAAGGTAAATTCGCTGCTATCAAATATGCACGTGAAAACAATATTCCATGTTTGGGTATCTGTTTAGGTATGCAATGTATGGTCATTGAATTCGCCCGTAATGTATTAGGTTTCAAAGATGCTAATTCTACAGAGATGGAACCAAACACTACGCATAAAGTTATCGACCTGATGGAAGAACAGAAGAACGTAACTAATATGGGTGGTTCTATGCGTTTGGGAGCCTATGATTGCATATTGAAAAAAGATTCAAAGGTCTATGCGGCCTACGGAAAAGAGCACATTCAGGAACGCCATCGTCATCGTTTCGAATTCAATAATGAATACAAAGCGAAGTTTGAAGAAGCAGGAATGAAATGTACGGGAGAAAATCCGGAAACCAACTTAGTAGAAGTGGTAGAAATCCCTAACCTGAAATGGTTTGTAGGAGTTCAGTATCATCCGGAATACAACAGTACAGTTGTCAATCCGAATCCTCTGTTCATGAGCTTTGTAAAAGCAGCTATTGATAATAAGAAAAATTGATTTTAAATGGATAAAAACACAATCATCGGGTTTGTTCTGATTGGTATCGTTTTGTTTGGTTTTAGTTGGCTGAACCGACCTACTCCAGAACAAATTGAAGTTCAACGCCGTTATCAGGACTCTATTGCTCAGATCGAACAGGCCAAGCAAGCAGCCATAGAAAAGCAAAAAGCGGATCCTATGGCAAGCTTTAACAATCTTCCAGATTCTGTTAAAGAAGCTCGTCTAGCCGATAGTTTCGGTTCTTTTGCCAAAGCAATGACCGGTACGGAAGAATTCATTACACTCGAAAATGAGAAAGTAGCAGTTAAACTAAGTACGAAAGGTGGACGAGTCATATCGGCTACACTAAAAGAATACGACAACTACAAAGGCGAACCTTTGGTCTTGTTTGATAAAAACGAATCCGTATTCGATCTTGCTTTAGTAACAGCTGCCAATCAACGGGTAAACACCAAAGATATGTATTTTACTCCTATCAAAGGAGACAATGCAAATGCTGCGGTGATGCGTTTACAGATGAACGAAGGCAGTTATTTAGATTTCACCTATACACTGCAACCCAATGATTACAGAATGGATTTTTCCATCAAGGGAACCGGTTTGAATGGAATGCTTTCTCCTTCGACTGAAACATTAGGAATGACTTGGACACAAGACATCCGTCAGCAGGAAAAAGGCCGGAAGTTCGAAAACCGTTACGTGGGCTTATATTATAAGGTAGAGAATGACGACGTAGAAAACCTAAGCGAAACGGGTAACGACAGCAAGAATGTCAATGAAACCTTGCAATGGATCGGTTACAAGGATATGTTCTTCTCAACAGTATTGGTTGCCAAAGAAGGATTCAAAGAAGTCAAAATGGATTCCAGAATGTATGAAAATGGTGAATACATGAAGAACTTCCATACGACAGCTACTGTTTCCTTTGATTTGAACGGTGCTCAAACAACGGATTTCCAATATTTCTTCTTACCGAACAAATATTCGTTATTAAACGATTATAACGATACATTGGAAGATGGTCAGGAATTACGTCTGGAAAAACTTGTTCCGCTGGGTTGGGGTATTTTCCGTTGGGTGAACCAATACTTCATTATCCCTCTATTCAATTTTTTAGGTGGATTTATTGACAATTACGGTTGGTTGATTTTCTTACTGACTGTCATTGTTAAACTAATCCTTTTCCCGCTGACGTATAAATCCTACATGTCATCAGCAAAGATGCGTGTACTTCGTCCGCAAGTAGAAGAGATCAATGCCAAGTATCCGAATCAAGATCAGGCAATGGAACGTCAACGTCAAATTATGGAATTATACAGCCGCGCAGGAGCCAGTCCGATGAGCGGATGTATTCCGATGTTGTTGCAAATGCCTATCTTAATTGCATTGTTCATGTTCTTCCCATCGGCTATTGAATTGCGTCATGAAAGTTTCTTGTGGGCACACGACCTATCAACCTACGATGCAATTATTAGTTGGGATGCACAGATACCATTGATTTCAACTTACTTTGGAAATCATATCAGTTTGTTCTGTCTATTAATGACCATTACCAACATTGTATATACTAAATACAATATGGAAATGACGAATACCGGACAGCAACAAATGCCGGGTATGAAAACAATGATGTATCTGATGCCTTTAATGTTCTTGTTTATATTCAATAGCTATGCATCGGGTTTGACCTATTATTATTTCATTTCTACATTGATTACAATTGCGCAGACACTGTTCTTCCGCTATACCATTGATGAAGAAAAATTATTGGCTAAACTGGAAGCTAACAAACGCAAGCCGATGAAGAAATCTGGCTTTATGAAACGACTGGAAGAAGCTCAGCGAATGCAGCAGGAACAATTAAAGCGGCAGCAAGATCAATTGAAGCAGCAACGTGAACAACGTGAGCAGCAGAAAAACAACCGTCACAGATAAAAGAAGGTTAAGCGTTTTTCCCTGCCAATAAAATAAAAAAGGTATGCCTGAATTAATTCATTCTTTTGGGCATACCTTTTTTCGTATAGAATTCCAACAAATAGTTCTGTATTATACTTTCCTAATATACTTTCGTAGAAAATAGGACATAGCGATTAACGATGATGCAATAAACCATATCCGTTCGTCATATGTCTGCGTCTTTCACGAATCTCTTCCAAGGTTTCTAAATTACCGATTGCAGGCAGTTCGTGCTGACGGGCATCTTCCAAAAATCTCCAGGCATATTCAGAGGCTACTGCCGAATCACGGGCAATGGCGAGTTGTGGATGCAGCTTGTTATCCGCTATTGAATCAGCAAATAAATCACACAAGACATCTATATTCTTCCCACCATACGGTTTTTCTATCCGTTCTGTACGATTAACTCCTCGTAACTCAACTACTGCCGTTTTGAAATCATGCGTCATACGTGCTATACCCTTTGTTCCGATTATGTCCACATACGAATTATGTGTTTGATCTTTCGATAACTGTCCGTAAACAAATCCTTGCGTAATATCAAACACAACTCCATTTTCGAATGTTCCATGGCATTGAAGCCACCACGGGTCCTTATAATTCCACATCCGAATAGCTTGAGCATGCCAAGTCTTGAATGCGCATCCGGCATACCAACGAGCTATATCTACATAGTGCATGCCACAATCATGAAAAGCGGGTCCTTCATATTCATGTCCTTCTCCCGGAGCTAATCCTGGAGTCATATGACATATACGAACAATAGCCAGTTCTCCGATCTCACCACTTTCTATAAACCGTTTAATGGCATTGTGATACCAAGAGTTTCTCAGGTAAAGATTTACTGTTGCCAACTGACTTGAATTCTCTATCAAGCGTACGGCTTCCCATTCCCGGTCAATGGTATCAGCTACAGGTTTCTCCGAAATAATGTGTTTCCCGGCACGAACAGCTTTCTGAATCTGCTCCAAACGATTATTGGCCAAGGTAAACAAGCCCACGACTTGCACATCCGGATCTGCAAAAACAACATCCTCATCTTCCACGACTTTAGATAGTGGAGAAAATTTACGTGCATAAGCCCTTGCCTCTGGATCAACATCACAAATATAAGCAACTTCCCACTTTGGATTCTTCAACATTTCCGTCAGATAAAATCCTCCCATTCGGCCAAAGCCAATGATGCCTACTTTAATTCTTTCTTTCATCTTGTAAATAGCGTTAATTTGATTTTGATTTTAATAAAGCACTAAAAGGTCATGGCAAATTTAATTAATCCCAGAAAAATCCATGTATTTCGTATGTTAATAAAAAGGTTGCAACAAATTAAATAAAATAAAAACATGTATTGTAGTTATGACATTCAGTCACTACAACACATGCTTTATTTTTCTGAAACAAGAAATTACTTACGATTCCGAAGAACTTCCAGAGCTTTCAATAAATCCTCTGGTGTATCAATACCGATTGTTTCTTGTCGTGTGATTCCAACCTTTATCTTATATCCATTCTCCAACCAACGAAGCTGTTCCAAGCTTTCAGCCAATTCCAATGTTGACTGTGGCAATGCTGTTATTTCTGCTAAAACATCTGCCCGATAAGCATACATACCAATATGTTTATAAAAGGTATGACTTGGTAGCCATTCCGTATATTGTTTTCCCCGGATATAAGGAATTATCGAACGGCTGAAATACATAGCTTCCATTTTCTTATTCACTACAACCTTAGGTGAATTAGGATTGAACAATGTTGATTCAAAATCGTCATCCGGCAAAAAGGGTTTCACCAATGTGGCGATCTGGACTTGTTCATCTGTAAAGCAACTTTTGATCGTCTCTATCTGTTCCGGATGAATGAAAGGTTCGTCACCTTGAATATTAATTACAACGTCAAATCCCTTACCAATTTTCTGATAAGCTTCGAAACATCGGTCAGTTCCACTCCGATGCTTGTCTGAAGTCATTACCACTTTTCCTCCAAAAGCTTTTACAGCCGCTTCTATTCGTTCATCATCGGTTGCCACACAGACCTCATCCACTGCTTGAATCACCTGCTCATACACGCGTTGTATCATAGGTTTCCCATCCATATCCGCCAGCGGTTTTCCCGGGAAACGAGTCGAAGCATACCGCGCCGGTATTATTCCTATAAATTTCATAACTTACTTATTCTTCATTAAATTGTAAAACTTCTCCATCACTCAGATGAACAATCTTTTCATGTTCTCCTACAACCCATACGATATCACCTTCCTCGAATACCGTAGTAGGCACCGGGTTCTTTAAAGATGTCTCTCCACACTCAATACCAATCACCAGACAAGCTGCTTTATCCCGAATACCTGACTCTTGTATTGAACGTCCTATCAGCTTAGAACCTTTCTGAATCTGGAATTGCTCTATATTCACTTCTTTCGATCCTGATAAGTTCTTATTGTATGCCTGATATTTCTCATCAATATAAGTTCTGAAGTGCACCAAGTCATCATCTGAACCTACTACAATTATTTTATCAAACGGATACAGACGCTCATCACCGCCTGGTATATTAATCCGTATGTTTCCTCGAACAATCGTAACAACGTTCACATTACATATTTTACGAAAATTCAGTTCTTTCAATGTTTTACCTACAGTAGGAGAATTCTGGCGTACTTCAAAATCAGCTAAATGCAAATCACGTTCCAGCATGTGATTTGCGAAACGATGATTGATCGTTGCCTTCTTTTCTTCTTCCAGTTCCCTAGCTGTCAGATTACTGAAAAAACGACGCTCCATCAAAATAGATTGACGTTTCAGCTTTCTTGAGAAAATAATTGCCACAATAACAATTGAAGCCACAACCCACATATAACCGGCTGCAACATTTAATAACCGAGCAACCGGAATCATGACCAACGTTATACAAAGAATAATACGAAGAACTATCAGCGAAACAAGTGAACCTTGATTGTATTTACTGTCTCTCCATAACTTCTGGAATTCTTCAGAATGATTCTTCTTCATGATAATAGCTCGCAACATCGGCGAAATAATAGCCAAAATCAGGAATAAGGACAGTAGACTTCCAGGTAATCCTGGTAAATAGGAAAGAATCAGTGGAGAAATATATTGCAGCCATGTAAAAATCAATACAACAGAGACAGACGTATAAGTTGCGACAATACGAAGTAGAGATTTCAACAGTCGATGCCAATCGCTCTTTTGATGAATCGTCGTCGAACCGGAAGAATATTTCAACAACATTTGTTTCCATCGATCGGGAATCCATACATCCAATCGCTTATACACAGGTTCTGCCATACGTATCATATAAGGTGTAAAGAATGTTGTTATGACAGACACTGCCACTACTATTGGATAAAGGAAATGATCTGTCACTTTCAATGTCAAACCTAATGAAGCCAAAATAAATGCAAACTCACCAATCTGAGCCAAAGAGAAACCTGCCTGAACAGCGATCTTTAAAGGCTGACCAGAAAGAAGAACACCAAACGTTCCAAAACAAATCTGTCCGACCATCACAATCACCGTTAGTATCAGAATAGGAAATTTGTATTCCCAAAGCAAATCAGGATCAATCAGCATACCAACGGATACAAAGAATATTGCCCCAAAAAGGTCCTTGACTGGCTTTACCAAACGTTCAATATGTTCGGCCTCTACTGTCTCTGCTAGAATAGATCCCATAATAAAAGCACCTAAGGCCGAAGAGAAACCGGCTTTCGTTGCTATCAATACCATAAATAAACACAGACCGATACTAACGACCAACAATGTTTCATCATTCAGGTACTTCCTGCATTTACTCAGGAATGAAGGAATTAAATAAATACCGATTACAAAACAGAAAAGCAGAAATACAGTCAATTTAATAACACTGTTCAACAGTTCCATACCTTCTACTTGTTTACTCACAGCCAAAGTAGAAAGTAAGACCATCATTAATACTGCAAATAAATCCTCAACGACCAATATACCCAATACTACTCCTGCAAACCGTTGGTTCCGAAGTCCCATATCATCAAAAGCTTTAAAGATGATCGTTGTTGATGACATAGACAACATGCCTCCCAAGAATAAGGCATTCATATGTCCCCAGCCTAATGCCAAACCGGTAGCATAACCAACCAGCATCATACCAACCACAACCGTTATTGCCCCCGTTATGGCCGTTTCTCCTACTTTCATTAACTTCTTGAAGCTAAAATCAAGTCCCAACGTAAACAATAAAAAGACAACACCAATATCGGCCCAAACCTTTATACTTTCCGAATCAGTTACAGTTGGAGTAAAATCACACGCGGGACCAGCGAGCATTCCGGCAACGATATACCCTAAAACAACAGGCTGTTTTAACCACTTAAATAAAATAGTTACCAAACTGGCACAGATCAAAATAACGGCCAGATCTGAAATCAATGCAGATACACCTGACATGGCTTTTAAATTTTTTCTTTGACAAAGTTATGTATTTATTTTATTTTTGCAGCCTAAAAAATAAGCCAAAATGATAAAGAAACATCCTCTACAATTACTTATTGATCAAGGAGAGCATCAACAGCAGGACTTTAAGTTTGAAGTGAGCGACAGTAAAAAGATTGCCCGTACCTTGAGCGCGTTTGCCAATACCGATGGTGGAAGATTACTGATTGGCGTAAAAGATAATGGCAACATATCCGGAATAAAAAGTGAGGAAGAATATTATATGATAGAAGCAGCATCCCAAATGTACACCAAACCACAGGTAGACTTTACTGCTACCCGATGGGATGTACAAGGGAAATGCGTACTGGAAATCTATATTGCCCCCGGAAATAACCGCCCTTATTTGGCACCTGACAAAGATGGTAAATTCAAAGCTTACATCCGGGTTGCCGATGAAAATATATTAGCTAACGATGTATTAATCCAAGCCTGGCAGAAAAGCCAGTCAGCACAAGGAACACTGCTTAAACTAAATAAACCAGTCAAGTTATTATTTGCTTATCTGGAACAACAACCCGTCATCAGTCTGAGTCAATTCAGCCGGAAAGCTCATATCAAACTTTTTACGGCCAAACAAATCTTAAGCGACTTAATCAGCATGCATATCCTTGAATACACGGTTATCGACAAACAAATCCTCTATCGAATCAGGAATGGATATGTATTTGATAATAAAGACTTTGCCCAATAGACAAAAATCACTATAACTAAAAGTTCTGCACCATAACTTTTTAGTATCCAAGATTATGCATTAAAATCAATTAAACCTGCATTTTTACCAAATCTTTTTTCTATATTTGTATGTTTTCTAAAAGGAAAACATGTATGTATTAACGCAAATGTCTAACTTAATTTGATATCGAACATGAACGCGTTGCAATTTAAAAAGAATTTATTAGGTATGCAGGAGAATATGATGAACTTCGCTCTGATGCTTACCGCCAATCGGGAAGATGCACAAGACCTGATGCAAGACACGACGTTGAAAGTGTTGGATAATCAGGAAAAGTTCATCGACAATGTAAACTTCAAAGGATGGGTGTTGACGATTATGCGTAATATCTTTATCAACAACTACCATAAAATCGTCAGAACACAAACGGTTGTTGACCAAGGTGTGGACTTATACAACTTAGATATAACGAATGAATCGGGCTTTGATTCTCCGGAAGGTTCTTACCAGATACAGGAAATATCCAAAGCAATCGAGAATCTGAATAAGGATTTAAAGATTCCGTTCTCTATGTATGTAAGTGGATATAAGTATAATGAAATAGCTGAAAAGCTAGGTCTCCCGCTTGGTACAGTCAAAAGCCGAATTTTCTTTGCCCGTCAAGAATTACAGAAGACGTTGAAAGATTATCGTTGACAAAAAAAATGAAACCTTCGTTCGTCGCTTCTAAGAAATAGAAACAGCAATATTCGGACAAGTTTCAGATACAAACATTTATTAGATCAGCGTATGATGTACTTATCCATACATCATGCGCTGATTGTTTTTTAGCCACTTCCCAAATCAACTGTCCAAAACTTTTCGTACATTTGTTTTTCCAGATTAGATTCTGTTTATTCGATACGTTGACAAAGTAAAAAAGAGAATGAATCAGCCGTTAGCAGAGAGATTACGTCCGAAGACACTGGATGAATACATCGGACAAAAACATTTGGTCGGATCGGGTGCCGTTTTACGTAAAATGATAGATGCTGGTAGAGTGCCTTCTTTCATTTTATGGGGACCTCCGGGAGTGGGAAAAACGACATTAGCCCAAATCATATCCCAAAAGTTGGAAACTCCTTTTTATACATTGAGTGCCATCAATTCAGGTGTCAAAGATGTCCGCGACGTCATTGAAAAAGCGAAAGGTAATCGTTTCTTCAATACGGTATCTCCTATTCTGTTCATTGATGAAATTCATCGGTTCAGTAAATCACAGCAAGATTCTCTATTAAATGCGGTCGAGACGGGTGTTGTTACACTAATCGGAGCCACAACCGAGAATCCTTCCTTCGAAGTCATCCGGCCTTTACTATCCCGATGCCAAGTCTATGTGCTGAAATCATTAGGAAAAGACGATCTTCTCCAGTTATTACATCGAGCCATCACAGAAGATATAATATTAAAGGAAAAGCATATTCAACTAAAGGAAACAGATGCCCTGCTTCGTTATTCCGGTGGTGATGCCCGCAAACTATTAAATATATTGGAACTGGTTATCTCTGCCGAAGAAAGTAACGACATTGTGATAACCGACCAAAAGGTTACTGACCGACTGCAAGAAAATCCGGCAGCATACGATAAAGGAGGAGAAATGCACTACGATATCATTTCGGCTTTTATCAAGTCTATTCGTGGCAGCGATCCCGATGGTGCTATCTATTGGCTGGCACGTATGGTGGCAGGAGGAGAAGATCCCAAATTCATCGCACGCCGTTTGTGTATTTCAGCTGCCGAAGATATAGGTTTAGCCAATCCGAATGCACTCCTGCTGGCTAATGCTTGTTTTGATACGGTACAAAAAATAGGCTGGCCCGAAGGACGGATTCCGTTGGCCGAAACAACCATCTATTTAGCATGTAGTCCTAAAAGTAACTCAGCGTATAAGGCAATTAATGATGCGCTGGAACTGGTAAACCGAACCGGCAACTTACCCGTACCTCTTCATCTGCGGAATGCTCCTACGCAACTGATGGCAGAGTTAAATTACGGAAAGGAATACAAATATGCCCATGATTACGAAAATCACTTCATCAAACAAGATTATCTGCCTCAAGAAATACTAAACCAACGCATCTGGCATGGGCAAGAAAACCCGGCGGAATACAAATTAACCGAACAAATGAAGAAGTTATGGGGAAGTCGTTTTGACAAATAAAACAGTTTTCTCCCATCCCTATAAATATCTCCCAACAAAACTAACGAGTTTTATTTTCAAAACATACGAAAATCAAAAATAATTCTCGTTAGTTTTGTCAACATGAAACACAGGACGTTTTGTTACTTACAAATTGAAACACCGAAAAACTATCCTTATATTTTTTCCGAAAAAGTTTTGTTACTTCCAAAAAAATTTCTACTTTAGACGACTTTCAATTATGAAAGTGACAAATTGTTACATTAACTAAATATAATTGCATATGAAGAAGTACAATTTTTATGCAGGACCATCGATTTTAAGCGATTTTACTATCAAAAACACAGCTGAAGCGATAGAAAACTTCGCAGGTATGGGATTGTCTATTCTAGAAATATCTCATCGTAGTAAAGAATTTGTAGCCGTTATGGATGAAGCGCGAGCGTTGATCAAGGAATTACTTGATTTACCAGCCGGTTATGAAGTAGTATTCTTAGGCGGTGGCGCCAGTATGCAATTCTGTATGGTTCCTTATAACTTGTTAAGCAAGAAGGCTGCTTACTTAGATACGGGAACTTGGGCTTCAAAGGCTATTAAAGAAGCCAAATTATTTGGTGAAGTTGATGTAGTGGCATCTTCAAAAGATAAAAACTATACATATATTCCAAAAGGATATACTGTACCTGAAGATGTTGATTATTTCCATATTACAACCAACAATACGATTTATGGAACTGAAATTCGTGAAGATCTGGATGTCAAAGCTCGCTTGGTAGCTGATATGTCTTCTGATATTTTCTCTCGTCCGATCGATGCCTCTAAATATGATCTGATTTATGCCGGTGCACAAAAGAACTTGGCTCCTGCCGGCGTTACATTGGTTATCGTCCGCACAGATGCATTGGGTCATGTAGATCGTCCGATTCCTACCATGCTGAATTATAAGACACATATTGATAAGGAATCTATGTTCAATACACCTCCTGTATTACCTATTTATTCTGCATTACAGACTTTGAAATGGTATAAGGCACAAGGTGGTATTGCAGCTATGGAAAAGAAAGACAAAGAAAACGCAGCTATCCTTTATGATGAAATAGATCGTAACAAACTATTCCGTGGAACCGTTGTGCCGGAAGATCGTTCTATCATGAATGTATGCTTCGTTATGAATGACGAATACAAGGAATTGGAAGCCGAATTTAACACCTTTGCCGCTTCCAAAGGTATTGTTGGTATTAAAGGACACCGTTCTGTCGGTGGTTTCCGCGCATCTTTATATAACGCAATGCCGAAGAGCAGCGTAGAAGTATTGATTGACGCAATGAAAGAATTTGAAAAACAGCATTGATTATGGCTAAGATATTAGTGGCAACCGAAAAGCCTTTTGCAGCGATAGCAGTGAAAGGTATCCGCGAAGTAGTAGAACAAGCGGGCGACGAATTGGTATTATTAGAAAAATATACCGAGAAAGCTCAATTACTTGATGCTGTAAAAGATGTTGATGCATTGATTATCCGCAGTGACAAAGTCGATAAAGAAGTTTTGGATGCTGCCCAGCAACTGAAAATCGTGGTACGTGCCGGCGCCGGATATGATAATGTTGATCTGGATGCTGCTACTGCCCATCAAGTATGCGTCATGAATACTCCGGGACAGAATTCAAATGCGGTAGCCGAACTGGTCTTTGGTATGATGGTCATGGCTGTACGTAATTTCTACAACGGAACTTCTGGAACTGAATTGAAAGGAAAGAAACTGGGTATCCATGCATTCGGAAACGTGGGTAGAAATGTTGCCCGTATTGCACAGGGTTTTGGTATGGAAGTATATGCATACGATGCATTCTGTCCGAAAGAAGTCATTGAAGAAGCTGGTGTAAAAGCAGTTGATTCAGCCGAGGCTCTGTATGAAACATGCAACATTGTATCGCTCCACATTCCGGCTACTGCAGAAACCAAGAACTCAATCAATGCGGCTTTGGTTGGTAAAATGCCAAAAGGTGGTATTTTAGTGAATACTGCCCGCAAAGAAGTCATCAATGAAGCCGAATTAATCCAATTGATGGAAGAACGTACTGACTTAAAGTACTTAACGGATATCATGCCGGCAGCTAATGATGAATTCACTGCTAAATTTGCCGGCCGTTATTTCTCTACACCGAAAAAGATGGGTGCACAGACTGCCGAAGCCAATATCAATGCCGGTATTGCAGCAGCTCATCAGATCGAAGGTTTCTTGAAAGAAGGTATTGAGAAATTCAGAGTAAATAAATAAGGTATGGCTACGATAAAACCATTTAAAGGAATTCGCCCACCGAAAGACTTGGTGGAACAGGTTGCTTCACGGCCATACGATGTGCTGAATTCGGATGAAGCACGCGAAGAAGCCAAAGGTAATGAAAAATCGTTGTATCATATTATCCGACCGGAAATAGACTTTCCGGTCGGCACTGATGAACATGCGCCTGAAGTATATAAGAAAGCGGCCGAGAACTTCAATATGTTCCAGGAAAAAGGCTGGCTGGTACAAGATCCGAAAGAATGTTATTACGTTTATGCCCAGACCATGAACGGGAAGATTCAATACGGACTTGTCGTATGTGCTTATGTACCTGATTACATGAATGGTGTGATTAAAAAACATGAATTGACCCGTCGCGATAAAGAAGAAGACCGAATGAAACATGTGCGCGTTAATAATGCTAACATCGAACCGGTATTCTTTGCCTATCCGCATAACGACGAACTCAACAAAATCATTGCCAAGTATACAGCCCAAAAGCCGGAATACGACTTCATTGCTCCGGGTGACGGTTTTGGTCATACTTTCTGGGTAATTGATCAGGAAGAGGATATTCGCCGGATTACGGAATTGTTCGCCCAGATTCCTGCACTGTATATTGCCGACGGTCATCATCGTTCAGCTGCAGCAGCTTTGGTTGGTGCCGAGAAAGCCCAGCAGAATCCGAATCATCGCGGAGATGAAGAGTACAATTATTTCATGGCAGTCTGTTTTCCGGATGACCAGTTGACAATCATCGACTATAATCGGGTAGTGAAAGACCTGAACGGACTGACGCCTGAAGCCTTCCTGGAAAAACTGAAGAAGAACTTTACCGTAGAATGCAAAGGGGTTGATATTTATAAGCCGGCTTGTCTGCATAATTTCTCTTTGTACTTGGATGGAAACTGGTATTCACTGACAGCTAAACCGGGCACATACGACGACAGTGATCCGATCGGAGTACTGGATGTTACGATTTCTTCAAATCTGATCCTGAATGAAATCCTGAACATTAAGGACCTGCGTTCAGATAAGCGAATAGACTTCGTCGGTGGTATCCGTGGCTTAGGCGAATTGAAGAAAAGAGTTGACAGCGGAGAAATGAAAATGGCATTGGCTCTTTATCCCGTTACAATGAAACAATTAATGGACATTGCCGACACGGGCAATATCATGCCGCCGAAAACAACATGGTTCGAACCGAAGCTTCGTTCAGGTTTAGTCATTCATAAATTGGAATAAACTCAAATATCCGAATGGAATATTTTCCTCATAGTCGGGAATCCCGACTGATATAATTCGGAAATAAGGTCATAAAGATACAGACCAGCCAAACTTTCATCAGATTTTCACATATCCGAACAAGGAAGTTTGTCTGGTCTGTGTTATTTTTGTACCGTTTTATCAATACAGATCTTTAATACCCGTTTTATGAAACGAATTTCAAGTATTTTTCTTTTATTGTGGGCTTTCCTAAGCCTCTCTGCCACTACGCGCGAAGTCAAGCTTAAGCTGATTGAAACAAGCGACATACATGGCAACTTTTTCCCTTACAATTTTATCACGCAACAAGACTGGAACGGTAGTTTTGCCCGCGTATATACCTATGTACAGCAAGAACGTCAGACTTACGGAGATAATTTGTTGCTGATGGACAATGGGGATATTCTGCAAGGACAACCTTCTGCCTATTATTACAACTTCATGGATACGGTTTCAACGCATATTACAGCTGCCATGATGAATTACATGGGATTCGTTGTCGGAAATATGGGAAATCATGACGTAGAAGCCGGACATGCGGTTTACGACCGCTGGATCAAGCAATGTAACTTCCCGGTTTTAGGAGCGAATATCATCCGTACTTCCGACGGACAACCGTATTTAAAACCGTATGAAATTATCGAACGTGATGGTATCAAAATAGCTGTTTTAGGTATGATCACACCGGCTATTCCGACTTGGTTGCCCGAAACATTGTGGAAAGGTCTTTCTTTTGCCGATATGGAACAGACAGCCCGCAAATGGATTCCGATCATTCAGGAAAAAGAAAAGCCGGATGTAGTTATCGGACTCTTCCATGCCGGAAAAGAGGCTCGTACGGTTGCCGGGAAATATCGGGAAGACGCTTCTGCCGAAATAGCTGAACGCATTCCGGGCTTCGATATCATTATGATGGGACATGACCATCGCCGTTTCTGCGGAAAGATAGCAAATGCCCAAGGTGATTCCGTCTTGCTGATCAATCCGGCGAATAACGGAAGAACAGTCGGTGATATAGAAATCAGTCTAACAGTCGACGGAGATAAAGTCGTACGAAAAAGTATTCAAGGAACACTGACAGATATGGATAAACTACAGCCAAGTCAAGAATTCATGGCTCAGTTTACACCCCAATATCAGGCAGTCAAGACCTTCGTTTCAGAGAAAGTTGGTACTTTTACCGAGACGATCTCTACCCGTCCTGCCTATTTCGGTCCGTCAGCGTTTATTGATTTCATTCATTCCCTGCAACTCGATCTGACCGGAGCCGACATCTCTTTTGCCGCTCCACTTTCATTTGATGCCGAAATCAAGGAAGGAGACATTCGGATCAGTGATATGTTCAACTTATATAAGTATGAGAACATGCTCTATACCATGGAGCTGACCGGAAAAGAGATCAAAGGCTTTCTCGAAGAATCTTATGCCATTTGGACAAACCAAATGCAATCAGCCGAAGATCATCTTCTCTTATTGACAGAACGGAAAGACAGCAATGGGTATACCTTTACGAATCCTAGCTTCAACTTTGATTCGGCTGCCGGAATCATCTATACTGTTGATGTAACAAAACCTGCCGGACAAAAGATAACGATCCAGAGCCTGGCTAATGGAGAACCATTTGATCTTAACAAGACTTATCGTGTGGCTCTGAACTCATATCGTGGTAACGGTGGCGGCGAACTGTTGACTAAAGGGGCTGGTATTCCACAAGATCAGTTAAAAGACCGGATTGTCAATGCAACAGAAAAAGATCTTCGCTACTACATGATCCAGTATATCAAAGATAAGAAAACATTGTCTCCGCAGCCACTCAACCAATGGAAGATGATTCCGGAGGCATGGACTCAAAAGGCTGCCGAAAGAGACGCAAAACTATTGTTTGAATAAGCAATAACAAACCTCCTCTAAAACAAAAAGATCACAAAGTGCCTGAGAATATATCTCTACACTTTGTGATCTTTTCCTTTATAACCGTTTGTTACTTAATCCAGTTTCAATACAGCCAGGAACGCTTTCTGTGGAACTTCCACGGTTCCGATCTGTTTCATTCGCTTCTTTCCTTCTTTCTGCTTTTCCAACAGCTTACGCTTACGCGAAACGTCACCACCATAACACTTGGCCGTCACATCTTTTCGTACCGCCTTGATGGTTTCACGCGCAATGATCTTTGCCCCAATAGCTGCCTGAATAGCAATTTCAAACTGTTGCCGCGGGATCAGTTCTTTCAGCTTCTCACACATCCGGCGACCAAAGGTAACACTGTTGTCGATATGAGTCAGTGTTGAAAGCGCATCCACCGGTTCTCCGTTCAACAGAATATCCAACTTCACCAACTTACTCGGACGGTAATCGTGTAAATGATAATCGAATGAAGCATATCCTTTCGAAATACTCTTCAGCTTGTCGTAGAAGTCGATGACGATTTCTCCTAAAGGCAAATCATAGATAATCTCAACACGGTCACCTGAAATATAATTCTGCTTCACCAGAATACCTCGTTTGCCCAAACACAAAGTCATAATCGGTCCGATATAAGTTGTGTTCGTTATGACAGACGCCCGAATATAAGGTTCTTCAATATGATCAATCAATGTCGGATCGGGCAAACCACTCGGATTATGTACTTCCTTACAGTTTCCTTTCTTATCATATACCAGATATGATACGTTCGGAACTGTCGTGATCACATTCATATTGAACTCACGATCCAAACGTTCCTGAACAATCTCCATGTGCAACAATCCCAAGAAACCGCAACGGAAACCAAAACCCAAGGCCGCAGAACTTTCCGGCTGGAAAGTCAAAGACGCATCGTTCAACTGTAACTTTTCCAATGAAGCGCGCAGATTTTCGAAGTCTTCCGTCTCGATCGGATAAACTCCGGCAAAGACCATCGGCTTTACTTCCTCAAAACCGGCGATGGCTTCCGATGCCGGACGGGCTACATGGGTAATCGTATCTCCCACCCGAACTTCCTTAGACGTTTTGATACCGGAAATTATATAACCTACATCGCCTGTACGCACTTCATCCCGAGGAGACATCTCCAACTTCAAAACACCCACCTCATCGGCATCATATTCCTTACCGGTAGCAATGAACTTCACGTGATCACCTTTGCGGATCACCCCATTTTCTACCTTGAAATAAGCAATGATTCCCCGGAAAGAATTGAATACAGAGTCGAAAATCAAGCATTGCAACGGAGCATCCGGATCACCTTTAGGAGCAGGTACACGTTCTACAATTGCGTTCAATACATCTTCCACACCTTCTCCCGTCTTTCCACTGGCACGCAGAATATCACTCCGGTCACAACCCAGCAAGTCGATGATTTCATCTTCAACTTCTTCCGGCATGGCACTCGGCAAATCAATCTTATTCAAAACCGGAATAATCTCCAGATCATTCTCAATTGCCATGTAAAGATTGGATATTGTCTGCGCCTGAACTCCTTGCGATGCATCCACAATCAGTAATGCTCCTTCGCAAGCCGCAATCGAACGTGATACTTCATACGAAAAGTCAACGTGCCCCGGCGTATCAATCAGATTCAATATATAACTTTCGCCTTTGTAGGTATAATTCATCTGGATAGCATGGCTCTTGATCGTAATACCTCGTTCACGTTCCAAGTCCATATCATCCAATACCTGATCTTGCATATCTCTGCCTTCTACCGTATTCGTATATTCCAACAAACGGTCTGCCAGGGTACTTTTCCCATGGTCAATATGAGCAATAATACAAAAATTGCGGATATTCTTCATTTAGTCCTTTGTATCTTAAATCATTTCTGTTTGCAAATATACAAAAAATTCAATTATCGAAGAGCCTTCTGTCCTTTGGAGCATTTGTCTGTAATCATTCAAAAGGAAGGTTTCGTAAGCTCATAGGGCTTTGTAACAGACTTCATTGGAGCATTTTTCCTACTTCAAAGAGTCCTGTTTAGCTTAAAAGCGTTTCCAAATAATAAATCAAGTTAAATACAGCAATTTTATGCCACAAAATTATGCTGAATAACATAAAATCTCTATATTTGCACTGTGTTTTTCATGGTATTAGATTTAAGGTTAGCAATGAAGATTGGTTGTCGTGATGACAACCTTTTCTTTTTTATAGACTTTTCTTTTCTATCTTGATATAGAATTCCAAGTTCATGGCTTATTATTTCGATTGTTCTTTATCATCAATCAGATAAAGAGGCAGGGCTTTGACCGGTTTCACGGAAATATGATTCCCCTTCTTTCGGCAAATCAGGCATTCCCGTTTCAATTTACGGTGCGAAAAGCTGAAGACATAATTGGGATTAAAATGAACGCCATTAAAGCGAACTTCAAAATGCAAATGAGCCGTTGTTGCCCGACCCGTATGTCCGGTTAAAGCAATAGGCATTCCGGCTTTTACTTCATCGCCCGGCTTGACCAGATTTTTGGAGTTATGGCTATATACGGTCTCCAAGCCATTATAATGACGAATAACAATCACATTTCCATAGGCCGCATACGGTTTAGAAAGCCGCACAACACCATCGAATGCAGCCACAATCGTATCATTCGGACACGTCTTGATATCATATCCGGAATGATGACGACGCCTACCGCCATAAGGAGATATTACTTTTGCTCCCGGCAAAGGGAATGCATAATCGCCTTCCTGTATCAACGACAAGTCGATAATCTCCGTATCCGAATCCTGAAAACGGGCTGCATCTCCCACTCCAATATGATTGATCTCCCGACTGGTAAAATCGGTCGTAATCATCTTACGGGGAGAAGCCAGTAATTCCAACTTTCCTGTTTCCGGATATTTAGGAAACTCAACCATAGGGATCGTTATCTCTGTCGCAGGGAAAGAAGGCTTTGCCGGTGGTAAAACAGGAGGAAGATTCTTTTTCTTACCATATACATCCTGGGCCGAATGACTTAGCAAGAGTACAGCCAAGAACATTCCGCTATAAACATACTTTTTGATCCGAAATTTCATTCTTAAAAAAATTTCGAACAAAGGTAGTAAAAAAAGAAACTAACTGCAATACAAAAAATGTTATATGTATTTCTGCTACAAATCATTCTGTTCAACGTATGCCTGCCGGTTCAACAAACGGTAAACATAGCATTGACTCATAATGACCAAAGGATAGGCTACCAGCAATCCGACTAGGAATAAAAGGGCTCCGATAATGAGGATAAACAATTGGGCCAGCATAAGCAGGAACAAAGATAATTCATACCCTTTCGTCAGATTCCAGCTTTTCTTCAAAGATTCAATGCTTCCGGCATTTTCATCGACAATAAACTGTCCATAAAACTGCAGACGAAGATATAGATAAATTCCCGGTATAATAAAGAATACCAGACCAATACAAAGTGACAAACTAAAAAGCAAACCGGCTATAAAGTAGTTTACTATCTTGGAAGGATGCGACATATAAGCCGAAAACTGAGGTTCATCGCCATCCATTGTCTGAAACATATTCTTGATATATCCCAAGGCAAATATTGAAGAGATAAGAATACTGATCAACGAAGAAATCAACATGCCTCCAATAGATGTGGACAAGGGAGACATAAGCAAACTGATCGTGAACGAGATCAAACACATCCCGATGACCAGACCAGCCAAAATCCAAATTTGAGACTTTACGTTTTTCCAACTAGTACTCAGTACTTCCGAAATAACAATCGTGGTATTCATGATGATTTTAATTTAAGTTACTAGGTCAAAAGTAAGCAATAATTATGGAAAAGCAAGTGTTTGCCATAAAAATATTACGTAAAAAGTGATTTTATTCTCCATTTTGATTTTAACGCATTCCTTTTTCACTACCGAAAAAGAGAACATTTCCGCAGACAAATCAACCATCCGTCTCCTTCATTTCAAGACAAAGACATACAAACTACGCAGGTTGTGATACAAACTTCACTTCCATTCATATTTTTGACAAATGTGATAAAGCTTTTCCATATATGTCAAAAAGCTTTATCACATATATAGTAAAGCTTTACGACATCTGTCAAAAAATTAGTTTCTAACCAGATTCAAACCTCAATCCAAGCAGAACAGACCATCCGGAATACATCTCCCTTCTTTTTCTTTCCTAAAAAAGCTATATGGCACAATTTCTATACGGAACAATCAATATTCATTTTGTACCAAAACGATATCTTTCGTTTGAGAAAATGATATAATATGCACACAAATATGGTTAAAATAAAACTATGTAATTCCCCCGTTTTATAGAAATAAATTACCTTTGTGACTAAAATAAGAGTAAAAAAGGAAATGACAAAGCAGCATTCCTAAAGGGAGCGAAAAATAAGCGCAATAGTTAATTCAAGAATAATTTTCAAATTTAACAATTATATGAAGAATCATTTTTTGAAGTTTATGGTAACTCAGGGTAAGTACATGGCAATATGTGCTACTGGGTTTATTTTGTTTTCTTGTGGAAACAGCCAAAGTGAAATGAAGATGGGAGACGATGAATATGCTGTTGCTACAGTAACAACGACTTCTAGTAACCAGACGAAATCTTACCCAGCAACAATCAAAGGAACACAGGATATCGAAATCCGTCCGCAGGTTTCCGGTTTTATTGTCAAACTTTGTGTAGATGAAGGTGCAACTGTCCGGAAAGGACAAGCTTTGTTTCAAATAGATCCAACTCAATACCAGGCAGCCTATAATCAGGCAAAAGCAGCTGTTGAAACAGCTGAAGCGAACTTACGAACATTGACGCTGACAGAAAAGAACAAACACATGCTGTTTGAAAAGCAAATCATCAGTTCGTTTGAATACGAAACAGCTGTTAACAATCTGTTATCGGCCAAGGCTGCATTGGCTCAAGCTAAAGCATCGGAAGTAAGTGCCAAACAAAACTTGGATTTCTGTACTGTTACCAGTCCTTCGAATGGTGTAATCGGCACATTCCCCTACCGTATCGGTAGTTTGGTAAGTCCGTCTATTGCAGAACCGATGACAACGGTTTCTGAAATCAACGACATGTATGTTTATTTCTCCATGACAGAAAAAGACCTGTTGCAACTGACAAAAACAGGAACTTCTTTAAAAGAAGAGCTGGAGAAAATGCCGGCAGTCAAATTACAGCTGGCCGACGGAAGCTTCTACAATGATGAAGGAAAGATTGATGCTGTCAGTGGTGTAATCGATCAGACAACCGGTTCTGTAAGTATGCGTGCAATCTTCCCGAACAAGAATAACATCTTGCGTAGTGGAGGTACAGGAAATGTTATTTTCCCGTATGCAATGGATAACATCATCCTGATTCCGCAATCTTCTACGGTTGAAATCCAGGACAAGAAGTTCGTTTATGTATTGCAACCCGACAGCACACTGAAATATACAGAAGTACAGATCTCTGATTTGAATGATGGTCAGAATTACATTGTAACCAGCGGATTGAATGCTTCTGACAAGATCGTGGTTGAAGGTGTACAACAATTGCACAACGGGCAAAAGATCACCCCTATAACACAAGCACAACAAGAAGCGAAATACCAACAACACCTGAAAGATCAGCGTGATGGTAACTTGGCAACCGCTTTCAATTAATTTTTATAGGATAGACAATTAAATCAGATATAAAATGAAATTAGATAGATTTATAAACCGTCCGGTGCTATCAACCGTAATCTCTATTTTGATAGTCATCCTGGGTGTTATTGGTCTTACGACCTTACCTATTACCCAATATCCGGACATCGCTCCTCCTACCGTATCGGTTAGAGCGACTTATACGGGAGCCAATGCGACTTCCGTATTGAATTCTGTCATTGCCCCACTTGAAGACCAGATCAATGGTGTGGAAAACATGATGTATATCACATCAACGGCTTCAAACACCGGTTCGGCTGATATCAGTGTTTACTTCAATCAGGGTACTGATCCGGATATGGCAGCCGTAAACGTGCAGAACCGTGTATCCATGGCACAAGGTCTGTTGCCTGCCGAAGTAACAAAAGTCGGTGTGACAACACAGAAAAGACAGACTTCTATGTTGATGGTATTCTCATTGTACGACAAGGAAGACAAATACAACATTGAGTTTATCGAAAACTACGCCAACATCAACTTGATTCCGGAAATCAAACGTGTAAATGGTGTAGGTGATGCCAACGTGTTAGGTCAGGACTATTCAATGCGTATTTGGTTGAAGCCGGATATCATGGCTCAATACAAATTAGTTCCCAACGACATTGCAGCAGCGTTGTCTGAACAGAACATCGAAGCGGCTCCTGGTCAGTTTGGTGAACGCGGAAACCAGTCTTTCCAATACACCATCCGTTATAAAGGTCGTCTGCAAAAGCCCGGTGAGTTTGCCGACATTGTTATTAAAGCTTTGCCCGACGGTGAAGTACTCCGCTTAGGCGATATTGCTGATTTGGAATTAGGTCGTTTGGCTTATACATTTAATAATACGGTAAACGGTCATAAAGCCGTTTCTTGTATCGTTTATCAGATGGCAGGAACCAATGCAACCCAAACCATATCTGACTTGGAAAAAGTTTTGGCTAATGCCGAAAAAGCTTTACCAGAAGGACTGGGTATTAATATCGCACAAAATGCCAACGACTTCTTGTTTGCTTCTATCCACGAAGTTATCAAGACTTTGATCGAAGCATTTATCCTGGTATTTATCGTGGTTTATATCTTCCTGCAGGATATGCGTTCTACCTTGATCCCGGCAATTGCCATCCCGGTTGCTTTGGTCGGTACCTTCTTCGTATTGAAATTGATCGGTTTCAGTTTGAACTTGTTGACATTGTCTGCGATGGTGCTAGCCATTGCGATTGTGGTCGATGATGCCATCGTCGTCGTCGAAGGAGTCCATGCGAAACTCGACCAAGGATATAAGTCGGTTAAGCAAGCTTCCATCGATGCCATGAACGAATTAGGTGGAGCCATCGTTTCTATCACTTTGGTCATGATGTCTGTATTTATTCCTGTAAGTTTCATGGAAGGTACAGCCGGAACATTCTACCGTCAGTTCGGTTTGACCATGGCTATCTCAATCGGATTCTCTGCTTTGAATGCCTTGACATTGTCTCCTGCCCTTTGTGCAATTTTGCTGAAACCTCATGGAGATGAGACCAGCCTGAAAGAACGTGTGGGCACAGCGATGAAAGCATCCCGGACCATCTTGCTTCGCCGTTATACGGATGCGATCGGAAAACTGCTCCACCCGAGTATCACATTGATCTTTACATTCATTGCTATTATTGGTATGATATCTGGTATGTTCAGCTTTAGCGAACACCCGGTATTGTGCGTCATCTTCGTCATCATTAGCGTTTTGGCACTGTTGGGTATGACGACCGATAAATTCAAGAAGGCATTCAACTCAACGTATGAATCTATTCTGAACCGATACAAGAAAAACGTATTGTTCTTCATCCAGAAATCAGTTCTTTCATTTGGACTGGTAGTTGCCGCTATTGCCCTTTTGATCTTCTTCATGAATACGACTCCGACCGGTATGGTGCCTAATGAAGATACAGGTACGATCATGGGTGCAGTAACCTTGCCTCCTGGAACGTCACAAGAACGAGCTACGGAAGTATTGAACAAAGTAGATAGCTTGATTGCTGCAGAACCAGCCGTTCAGTCACGAACCGTTATTTCTGGTTTTGGATTCATCGGTGGTACAGGTCCTTCTTACGGATCTATCATCATCAAACTGAAAAACTGGGAAGAACGTTCATTGATGCAGAACTCAGATATCGTTGTTGGATCTTTGTTCATGCGTGCCCAGAAGATCATTAAAGATGCTCAGGTATTGTTCTTCGCTCCGCCTATGATTCCTGGTTATTCAGCTTCCAGTGATATTGAATTGAACATGCAGGATAAGACCGGTGGTGACTTAGGACGTTTCTTTAATGTCATTACAGATTATATTTCAGCCTTGAATGCCCGTCCGGAAATTAGCCGTGCACAAACGACATTCAACCCGAACTTTCCACAATACATGTTGGATATCGATGCAGCAGCTTGTAAGAAAGCCGGAATTAGTCCGAGCGACATTCTTTCAACAATGCAAGGTTATTACGGAGGTCTTTATGCTTCTAACTTCAACAGTTTCGGTAAAATGTACCGTGTAATGATCCAGGCAGAACCGGATGCAACGAAAAACATGGAAACACTGAACAGCATCAAAGTTCGTGGTAGCAGCGGAGAAATGGCTCCTATTTCTCAGTTTGTATCCATGAAGAAAGTATATGGTCCGGATGTGATCAGCCGTTTCAACCTGTATACATCTATTAAAGTCATGGTAGCTCCTGCTTCCGGTTATACATCAGGTCAGGCTTTGCAGGCCATTGCTGAAGTAGCCCAGCAAAACTTGCCGGCAGGTTTCGGTTATGAATTAGGAGGTATGGCTCGTGAAGAGGCCGAAACAAGTAGTGGAACCACAGCCATTATCTTCGTACTTTGTTTCGTATTCGTTTATTTGTTGCTGAGTGCCCAATACGAAAGTTATATTTTGCCGTTGGCCGTATTGCTGTCTATCCCGTTCGGTTTGTTAGGAAGCTTCTTGTTTGTCAACGGAATGGGATCACTGGGTAGCATCCCGGCATTAAAGATGATCTTGGGAACGATGTCTAATGATATTTATATGCAAATTGCATTAATCATGTTGATGGGTCTGTTGGCTAAGAATGCAATCTTGATTGTAGAGTTCGCCCTCGACCGACGCCGAATGGGTATGAGTATATCTTGGGCAGCTGTATTAGGAGCCGGTGCTCGTTTGCGTCCTATCCTGATGACTTCATTGGCTATGATTATCGGTTTGCTTCCGTTGATGTTTGCCTTCGGTGTAGGAGCTCACGGTAACCGTACTCTGGGAGCTTCAGCCATCGGTGGTATGTTAATTGGTATGATATTCCAGATCTTTATTGTTCCTGTATTGTTCGTCGCATTCCAGTACTTGCAAGAGAAAATCAAGCCTCTTGAATGGGATGATTTGGACAACAGTGATATGAATAGCGAAATTGAACAATATACACAAACAAAAGAATGATTCGGATGAAAACAAGTAATATATTTTATATGATGTGCGCAACTGCTTTATTCTGCAGTTGCCACATTTACAAAGCGTATGATCGTCCTGAGGATATCAACGCAGACGGCATCTATCGGGATCCGATTTCTCTTACAGACACATTGGCCGTAACGGATACAACCAATATGGGTAATGTCCCTTGGAAAGAGATGTTTACCGACCCGAAACTGCAAGCTCTGATTGAAGAAGGATTGGCCAATAACGTAGATATGCAAGCTGCTATCTTGCGTGTGGAAGAAGCACGAGTCATGCTGACATCTGCCCGCTTATCATTCTTGCCTTCCATCAATCTGGCTCCGCAAGGGACTGCAACTACCATGGACGGTGGCAGTTTTGTTAAGGCCTATACACTTCCTGTTGCAGCCAGCTGGCAGGTAGATTTATTCGGTAAATTATTAAATGCAAGTCGTAGTCAGAAGACAGCCTATCTGCAAAGTCAGTATGCACAACAGGCTGTACGTTCTCAATTGATTTGCGGTATTGCCAATACGTATTACACGCTGCTCATGTTGGACCAGCAGGAAGAAATCACTGCCAAAACAGTGGATATCTATGCAGAGAATGTCCGTGTAATGGAAGCCATGAAAATAGCGGGTATGACAACTGAGGCTGCAGTAACTCAAACCCGTGCCGTTTATCATCAGACTTCTGCATCTTTGATCGATTTAAGAAGACAAATTCGTGAAACAGAAAACTCTTTATCTGTTTTACTAGCAAAAGCTCCTCAGCAAATCGACCGAGGAACATTGGACGAACAGATCATGCCTGAAGACCTAACAACAGGTGTTCCCTTGCAGCTGCTGGCAAACCGTCCGGATGTTAAGATTGCAGAAATGAATCTGGCCAGTGCTTATTATTCAACCAACCAAGCACGTGCAGCCTTTTATCCGGGTCTGAACATCACAGCGACAGCCGGATGGACAAACGGTTCAGGAATCACTGTTTCCAATCCGGGTCAATTCATGTTCCAGGCATTGGCATCGTTAGCTCAGCCTATCTTTAATAATGGTAAACTGATTGCCAACTTAAAGGTAACAAAAGCTGAAGAGGAAATCGCGAAAATGAATTATCAGCAAACGATTTTGTCGGCTGGTCAGGAAGTAAGCGACGCTCTCCATTTGTATGATGCCTGCAACAACAAGCTGATTGAAGACAAAGCACGCATCGAACAGTTGGAAAAAGCGGTGGTCTATACAAAAGATCTTTTCCAAAGCGGTAGTGCTACATATTTGGAAATACTAACATCACAACAAAGCCTGTTAAGTGCACAGTTAGCGGAAGTTTCAGATAATATCCAGCGTATCCAAGCTGTTATCAATCTGTATAGTGCATTAGGTGGAGGAAGAGAATAACCGTTTAAAAAGATACAATTATGATTAGTCCTTTAGCTTATGTCGATGCAAGTGCAAAATTAGGGAACAATGTTATTGTTCATCCGTTTGCATACATAGATAAAAATGTAGAAATAGGTGACAACTGCGAAATTATGCCTTATGCCAGCGTATTGAGCGGAACCCGCATGGGAAAGGGAAATCGTGTCTTCCAACATGCCGTATTGGGTGCTGAACCACAGGATTTCAAATACAAAGGTGGCGATACATTACTGGTCATCGGTGACAATAATGTAATTCGTGAAAACGTGGTGATCAACCGGGCAACGGCCGATGGTCAAACTCAAATAGGAAATGGCAACTTTATCCATGAAGGAGTTCATATTTCTCATGATACGAAAGTAGGCAACCACTGTGTGATCGGTTACGGAAGTAAAATCTCCGGCAACTGCCAAATTGAGGATTGCGCTATTTTCGGAGGAAACATTCTCGTCAGCCAAGGATGTAGAATTGGTACTTGGGCTATGATCCAGACGGGATGCCGCTTCCGGAAAGATATTCCGCCTTATATCGTAGCGGCTAAAGAACCGACTTGTTACTATGGTGTGAACGCAGTCGTTTTATCGCACGAAGGTTTCGACGCCAAGGTCATCAAACATATCGGTCATGCCTATCGAATTCTTTTCCAAAGCAACTGTAGTGTCTTTGATGCGTTATTGATGATTCGTGATCAGGTTCCTATGAGTGAAGAGATTGAACACATCATTCAATTTGTAGAAGCGTCCGAATTAGGAATCATCCGGGAATAAAACGGTAGAGATTCCATTACATACTGAAGGCGACGTCTGGAAAAAATGAACCAAGACGTCGCCTTTTTTGTTTTTATTAGAAAAGGAGGTTTCTATGGCAAGACCCGTCATACCCGGAATGTCGGCAGATGAACAAGTAAAACTGTACGAACAATTACGACATTATAACGAAGGCCGTGAATCTTATAAAGTATCGGGTGTATATCTGTTGGTACTTCCTCACGATAACAAACCGAAATATTCTCTTTGGTGTTATTCGCCGGAACTCGAAAGAAATCCCATTCTCTTCATTCAGGATTTAAGCGAACAGATACAGGAATCGCTGCGGATGGCGACCTCGATGTTCTTTTGTTCCAAACGTAAACTGCTGATTATTGAATACAATGAGAAGCATATGGCGTCCAAAGGAGACGACTTGATTGGGTTTGGAAAATACAGAGGCCATTATTTATATGAAATCCTACAAATTGACCCGGCGTATGTCATCTGGATTGCCAATAAATATACTCCACGCATCCCAAAGCAAGAACGCTTTGTTCAAATGGCACGTGTCTATGTCTCCATACAGCTGGATCGGATCAAACAAAAGAAGAAAGTAAATGAGATCTCTCAATATCTGGGTGTAAAAGGACAAACCGTCAAAGACTTCACCCTAAAGGTAACACATGTACGGTTGGAAGACGATCCCTACAAAACGGGTGTCAATGGAAATGAACCGGTGTTTTATGTAAACCAGATCGTCGGATCGACAGATATACACGGCAACCGGGTTATCATCATTTTTCCGGCACTTTATCCCAGCCTGGTTTCCGGTCAGTTATCGGCTCTCGAACATACTTATCGGGCCGGAGAAATCCTGCATATCTCTTCGGCCCGCATATTCAAAACATTTGAGTATCGTGGTATCAAATATACCCGTCTCTATTATGTCCGCTTAAAACATTAATACATTATAGCATATATCGCAACTGGTCCAGCATCAGCGGTATTTCTTCTTCTTCAATACCGGCTTTCTTCAAATCAGGAATGTCCTGCTCAAACTGATTATAAAACTTGAACCAGTCACCATTCTCCTTTTCTACAGCCTGTTTATAGAAGTCCAAAGCAGCTTTATTATTCTGCAAAACCCATTCAGTGTGTCCGGCATTCAGATAATCCTGCATATTGGGTTGAGCTTCCAATATCTTCTTGTAATATTTCCGGGCCTGATCATACTTTCCGGTCAGGAATGAACACCAGGCAATCGGTCGCCAGGCTTTATGACTGCTCGTATCCAGATAATCGACCTTATAATAATACTTCAAAGCTTCATTGTAATTCTTCAACTCCAGATGGCAATGCCCGATACTGATCTGAACGGATAAGTTATCAGGATTCAAGGCTTCATAACGATGATAATACGTCAAAGCCTTTTCGGGTTGCTTCAAGGTCTTATAACAAACCGCTATCCGACGAATAATCCATTTACTGTTCGGATTCAACAGATCTGCGTGCAAATAATCCTTTAAAGCTCCTTCCAAATCACCATTCATCTGACGACAATAACCGGCTTTCTGATATAAGATATCGTTCTCGGAATCTTGCTTGATCAATTCTTCAAAGATGGTCAACGCATCCTGAAAATAGTTCTTGCGCAAATAGTATTCAGCAATGGCTGTCAGACTGACTGCATCAGAGATGAAAGGTCTGACTTCTGATAAATTATGGAAATCCAGCGTATAGGTAAAAATATCATCGAAATCAAGATGACTTGGGAAAAGCTTATAGAAACGATATAAATCCTGAATATAACGTCCGGCAATCTGTTCTACTTTCGAGTGTTTTTCCAACAGCTCTTCCCGATTCTGACGAATCATCTCTGCCGTCTGTTCATTGAATTGTCCCATCATGGCACTCCTGGCTGCTTCCGGCAATTGCAACATACTCAGGAAAAATGAATACTGGTCAGAATTGCACATAAACGAGGTTTGCGTCATTTGTTCAAACAAGCGCAATTCACTCTTGTTCGTTTTAAAACCTGATTCCAGAGCCGAATGCCCGGCAGTAAACGGTAAAAACCAGTTACCGATTTCCCGGAAAAACGGATAATTCTTCAAATGAACAAAGGTTGAATGCAATACGTCGGCACCCTCCATTTGCAGTTCACTGAATTCTGTCATCATCCGGCTTAACTCTTTGTCGGCAAAAATAGATTCCTGCCATTCCGGATTCATCTCATCCCCCAGTTGTTCGGGATTCAAATCCTTCAGATTGATCTTTTCTCCCAGTGTCGGACTCAGTTTCATCATTCCCGGCAAGATTTCATCCCACAGTTTCTTTGATATCTTCTCCGTCTCACGCGATAGAATAAAACGCAGGATAATGGTCTGAATGATTTGTGTAAACGAAGGCAAGGCTTCTGCCAAGGCCGACATCCGATCGCTGACGAAAGGATATAACGAAATACGCTTCCGGTATTTATACAGAACAAGCAGTATCGCAATCAAGGCACGGACGGATATTTCCTGTTTCCGGCTGGAAGCCGCATCAAACAAAAGCCCCATCTTTTCTTTATCGAAATATTCTTCAAGTCCCAACAACAAGGCTGATACAACCTGGCAACCTACACTTTCCGGCAGCTCTTCATCTTGCAGAACGGCTTGCAGTTCACAAACCTCTTCTGTAGATAAAGGATCAGAAATCCAGATCTTGTTAAATAAAGTCAGACAGGCAGCTTCCAGTTCCTGCTTCACGCGGACATCCGCATCAGCAGCTTTCACATCCTGCACACTACCCAATTGCTGATGCAAATTCCGGAAAGGAATAGCACAAGAAAACTTCAAGGAACGACGGCGGCTATAATAATATAAAGGAGAATCTGTAGCCAGCGCCTTCAGCTTCACAGCATCCGCCAATTCATAGGCAGAGGCTTGTATCTGTCTGTAAATCTGTTCCTGCATCGGATCTTGTATGCCATCCATCCGATAGCGTAGCATATATTTATAGGTTTCCTGCAATTCATCTAACTTATCCTGGAAATTATAATGTCCCGAACCAGCAATCAATCCTTGCAAACCATCAAACACATTCTTTAATTCCTTCCGATCCAGCCATTCTATAATCCGGCTATATGTCTTATTTATATCCTGTATCGTCATAAACGTCTAGTAAACAATAAATCTGTCACAAAGATAACATGTTTTGGGTTTGTAAGTTTGCAAGTTGATGAGTTTTTAAGTTCACTGACTTATAACCTCATCTACTCTAAGCCCAAACTCATCCCACCCAATACTTCGCGGTTTTCCCTGTCAGACGACGAATCAACAGAACCAAAGCCCAGGAAACAGCAAAAGCCAGGACTGCTGCCAACGGTATCTGCAAGCAAATAGGAACATGTAAGGTTCGCATCAAGGCGACACTGGGTCCTGTAAAGAAATAATGGATCATATATACACCGAAACCGCAGACTGTCAGGTTGGCCAAAGCTTTCTGTATCCACACGAACAAGCTCCCCATATATAAGGATTGACATATTCCCTTAAATAAGGAACAAACAGTGTGACACTCCAGCCTAACAGAAACCACTGCTTGGCTTTCTCTGAAGCCTTTTCTACCCAAGCCGAAAAGATTGGCATATACAAATAAAGTCCTATCAGCAAATAAATATACCACATGTGTACATCAACGACTGAAAAGTTCATCGGTATCTGACCGATATATCCCAGTGAAACAGTCAATGCCTGACGAGTAACATCCTCTCCGGCATAAGGGAAGAACGTTAGTATCACATCCGGCTCAAATCCCAATACGCCTGTCAGCCAAGGAAACAGATTATAGAGAACTGACCACACCAGGAAAGGCCAGAACACACGACTGATACGTTTCTTATAAAAGGGACCACTCTCCTCTTTCACGGGAAGCAACAATGCGCCAGTAATCATAACAAACAACGGCACACACGGACGGAGCAAGGATCCATACACCGCTCCCCAATATTTGATACTTGCAATATCAGCTGTAGGATCACCTGCATAGAAATTAAAAGGGTCTGCGCTATGACAACAAACAACCGTGAACATGGCAACCAGACGAACCACGTCAAGCCAGACAATGTGTTTGGATGGCTTAGAAATAAGTGCTTCTTTCATGTTTTATTTGATTAAGTATTATTAATGTGGTAAAGATAAAAAGAAAATAGATTGTAACAGTCGGATTTTTATATGTAAGTTTGTAAGGGAATAAAAAGTGTCTCACTCCAATAAATAAAAACAACATGGAAAAAGTTCACCAGCTAAAACGGGAACTTCGTAATTTACACGAATAATAAATTCAAATACTTATATTTATGATTGAATGTATGAAGAAAAGACGGAGTATCCGTCAATACACAGAACAGGATGTTCCTGAAGAATTATTATGTGAATTGCTGGAAGTTGCTTCACGTGCTTCCAATACAGGAAACATGCAATTATACAGTGTGGTTGTCACCCGCGATCCGGAACGGAAAGCCCAACTGGCTCCGGCACATTTCAATCAGCCCATGGTAACAAAGGCTCCCGTAGTCCTGACTTTTTGTGCCGATGTCAATCGGTTTGTCCACTGGGCAGAACAACGGAAGGCAAAGGCGGGCTTTGACAATCTGCAAATGTTCATGGCTGCCACCATCGATGCCATGCTTTTTGCCGAAGCTTTTGCCGAAGCAGCCGAAGAGAAAGGTCTCGGACTTTGCTACTTAGGAACAACAACCTATAATGCCGATCAGATCATAAAAATTCTTTCCTTACCGAAATTAGTGGTTCCTATTATTACGATTACGTTAGGATATCCGGCAGAACCACTGCCTGAACAATCGGAACGCTTACCTTTGGCAGCCATCATGCACCAGGAAACATATACCGATTACACACCAACATCCATCGATCAGTTCTATCGGGAAAAAGAAGAGTTGGCTGTCAACCAAGAATTTGTACATATCAACCAGAAAGAGACATTGGCTCAGGTCTTCACCGACCTACGCTATACAAAAGCCAACAACGAACATTTCTCTGAAGTTCTTCTTCAGGTACTGAAAGATCAGGGGTTCTTGAAATAGAAGATAACGAGAATCGTAAATGAAAGTAACGAGAAGCTTTTTCAAACCTCGTTACTTTTATTCTCAAATACGCCGGCTTTTACTCAAAACACGCCAGCTTTTGATGAAAAGCCGGCATATTTTCTTAGGGTTCAAACCTGAATAAAAAAATATCCGCCTGATTTATGAATAAACCAGACGGACATTACTATTTATATAAGGTATGTATTAGCCTCATACATTATACAGTCGGTTGCGGAGCAGCCGGGTTGTTATCGCTTTCAGCAATACCTTTGTTCGTTTCCATTTCACACTGCGGAATACGATAAATCATGATCTGAGATTCCGGTTCCAGGTTAAACTGAACGATTGCTTCGTAGTTGGTATTCTTACGGATAATCGGTTTCTTCAGACGCAGGATATCGAACAAGGAGAAACCTTCACCCCACAATTCCATACGACGCTGTAACCAGATTTCGTCCTGCATTTCCTGAGCAGAAGAAGCAGTACAAGCGTATGACGGGTTACGATAAGTCTTCACGAAGTCTTCCAGTGTCTGTTTAGCCTTAGTCAGGTTACCCGACATAGCTTCACCTTCAGCCTTGATCAGATACATTTCTTCTACACGCATCAAAGGCCAGTCTTGTGAGTTGGTTGTATTACCCATCACATCCTGATAAGCACCGAACTTCACGTTGGTGTAAGGAGACAAACCGAAGTATTCGATAACCGGAGTACCATCTACTGTTTCATTGTCTACCAAGGTAGATGTTCCTTCCGGAGAGATGAACCATTGCTTACGGATATCTGTATCCGGAATCTGATCATACAAAGCTGAACTTACATAACGGAATGAACCCGTCAATGTGGTATAACCGCTACCAGTCAATGAACACAAGTGAGACGGCCAGTTGATGATACCTGTTTTTACAACATCGTTATCCGGAGTAATCAAAACGCCCCACAGCCAAGAGCTGGCAGAAGACGAGTTGAAAGTCGGAGTAGATACTTGTTCCAATGTTTGCGGAGTACCACCGGCAATCGCCTTTTCTGCATCACTGGCAGCTTCAGCCCATTTCTGCATCAACAGATTGGCACGGGCACGCAAACCATAAGCAACAGCCTCGTCAATCTGATCCTTGTTTGAACCATTATCGAAACCAGCCAACAATTCAATTGCCTGATTCAAATCGCTCATGATCTGATCATATACCTGCTGAACTGTTGCACGAGGATTCGTCTGCATTTCTTCTTCTGTCATCGTTTCAGTGACGATCGGAACGCAAAGTTCATTCTCATGTCCGGCATAAGTAAACTGATAAGTCTGTGCCAGGTTCAGATAGTCATAAGCACGAGCAGCCAAAGCCTGACCACGATAACGCTTCATTGACTCATCTTCACTACCTTCAGTCAGAATCAGCACATTGTTGGCAGCCTTCATGTGGTTGTAGAATGTTTTCCAGATCAACTCATCACCTGCACTGGTATAAAGACGGTCTGAATAATTCTGTGCTCTATTAAACCAGTTATAACCAGAAGTCGTACAAGGCATATCCTGTCCACCTTGTTCATAGAACTGACTAACAGCTGCTACACCAAAGTCATTATGATAAGTCGTTGCATCATCAGAAATGGTTCCAAACACATTCAATTTGGCTGCCATTGCATTTACTTCAGCTGTAATCAGGTTAGGACGCTGATCAATGATATCTTCCTTTTGATCACCTCCAACATACTGACCTTCCGGAAGATTATCCAAATCGCAAGAAGCCAATAATAAGGCTGCACTTACGAACATCAAATATTTATTTGTCATTTTCATATACTCTAAATACAATTAACGGATTAGAAATTCAATGAGATACCGCCAGAAATCGTACGGATCGGTGAATAAACGTTATCAGATGCCACATAACCTTGACGTGGGTCCAGACCTTTACGAGCTGTCAGTAAGGCTACGTTATCAGCTACGAAATACAGACGGATACCGTCGATCTGCAACTTGCGAGTCCAAGATTTCGGTAATGTATAACCGAAAGTAATGTTCTGCAAGCTCAGGTAATCAGAACTTGTCAACCAACGGTCTGATAAATTACTTGTATATAAATCTTGAACATTCATACGTGGTACATCTGTATTCTTATTTTCAGCCGTCCAAGCATTCAACATATCTACGTGCCATGCAGAACCTTGTGCAGCTGTACTCATCAAACTCTGATAAGTGTAATCCAAAACTCGTCCGCCTAACTGGTATGCAAAGGCAATTGAGAAATCAAAGCCGTGGAATGTCAAACTAGTACCGAAACCACCATATACCTTCGGCAGAATATCACCCGTTGCAAAACGGTTAGATGAAGCTTCAGAATATGAAGTAGTAACTGTTTCACCAGCAGCATTCGGTTCAGTCAAGGTCCACTGGCTTTCACCGGTTTCCGGATTTACACCTGCATACTTCGGCAAATACAACTGATACATAGATTCACCTTCACGGTAGATACGACCACCATCGATCAACTGTCCGTTCAACTCTGGAGCCAATTCCAACACTTTGTTCTTGAAGTGAGTCAAGTTGAAGTTGATATCCCATGTAAAATCTTTTGTATTGATGATGTTTGAATTCAAATCCAATTCAACACCACGGTTCACCATAGATCCTACATTTTCCGGGAAACGAGAGTAACCCATTGACGGAGATACCGGCTTGAAGTAAAGCATATCGGTTGTCTTACGAGAGAAGTACTCAGCACTACCGCTCAACTTGCCACCCCAGAAAGTAAAGTCGAAACCGGTATTGAAACTGTGTGAAGTTTCCCAAGTAATATCCGGATTACCTTTATAATATAGAGAAGTTGAGAAGTCACCGTTACTGTTAGCCAATGTATATTGGTCCATGTACGGATAATAGTTACGATACAGACCACCTTCGTACATCAGGTTATCATTACCCTGCAAACCGTAGCTGATCTTGAACTTCAACATATCAATCCATTTCTGGTTTTCCAAGAAGGCTTCCTTGTTCATCAACCAACCTGCACCGATTGACCAGAAATTACCCCAACGGTTATCCGGATGGAAGGCAGAAGAAGCATCACGACGATAAGAAGCAGAACCGAAGTACTTGCCATCATAATCGTACTGCACACGGAACAACCAACCTTCTGTCGCGTAGTTACTAGAATAAGAGGCATTGTTCTGGTTCAAAATACCGTTGTTCAATTCAGGAACATTTGGATTATAGATCTTTTCACGTGAACCATACAAATATTGGTATTTGTAATTGTAGTTTTCATGACCAGCCAATACATCCAAATTATGTACATCATTGAATGTCTTGTTGTAAGTCAATAAATACTGCTGGTTAGTACTGAAAGTACGTTGAGATGCTACAGAAATCAAACCACCCACACCACTTGTTTCAGAGTACTGGCCATAGAATGGGTTCGTCATATTGGTATAACGGACATTGTTAGCATCCACACCAATATTGATCTTTGCTTTGATACCACCCCAGATATCGATATCAGCAAACCATTTTCCACTGATCACATCGCCCGAATACTTCATCAAGTCCAACATATAACTAGCCAACGGGTTCACGTTCGGAATAACGTTATCACGAGAGAAGTTGGTATCAGAACCATAGTCGTAACGCAAATAACCACGGTTGTCAGTCATAATGTTTCCAGCAGCATCACGGATATACATTGGGTAAATAGCACCTATAATATTAGCAGCGTAGAATGCATTCGCATTTGAAGAACCGCCTTCAGTATCCTGCTCACGGCTGTCGTAGTGCGTAAACGATACGTTACCACCCATCTTCAACCAAGGCTTCACCTGATAATCTGCCTTCAAACGAGCTGAATAACGCTGGAAACCAGAGTTCGGAACGATACCCTGATCATCCAGATAACCGGCAGACATATAATAGTTCATCTTGTCGTTGGCGCCACTTACGCTCAAGTTATATTCCTGACGTGTATTGTTCTCAAACAAGTCATCGCTCCAATTATCCGGAGTATAATAATAAGTACCGTCTGAATAACCTAATGTTGCATTCGGATTCAGTTTACCATCCATACCGATTAATTGTTCACCGTTAGGAATAGTGAAAACCTGATATCCTAAATATTTTGAAGACAACATTGCTTTATTAGCATAAGCATTGGCATTAACCAAATCACCTGCAGCTGCATAGCCCTTCAAGTCCCCATTATAGATAGCAGAATAAGCCATTTCATAGAACTTACCCGGATCTGTTACAGTTTCGTATGAAGGAACACCACGTTTGTTCACACCCCACTTCGCATCGAAAGTAATGCGAGCATCACCGCTCTTACCACGTTTGGTAGTAATCAAGATAACACCATTGGCACCACGTGCACCATACAAAGCATTGGATGCTGCATCCTTCAAGACTGTCATAGACTCAATATCAGAAGTACTGATAGCTGATATCTCACCATCATAAGGAACTCCATCGACTACATACAAAGGCTTGTTGCTAGCCGAAATAGAACCGATACCACGAATACGAACTTCGGCATCTTTACCCGGTTGACCTGTATTACTAGTTGTCTGCACACCGGCTACCTGACCAGCCAAAGCATTCGTCACGTTAGAAGTCTGACGAGAAGTAATCTTTTCATCTTTAATCGTAGCAGCAGAACCTGTAAAAGCAGATTTCTTGGCAGTACCGTAAGCAACGACCATCACTTCATCCAACGCATGTGAATCAGATTCCAATACAGCTTTTACGCGAGAAGAAACGCCAACTTCTACTTTTTTCATACCTACGTATGAAATTTCCAAATGCTTTCCATTAGAAGGCACATCTAATGTGAAGTTACCGTCAAAATCAGTTACAGTACCGATTGTTGTTCCTTTTACGACTACTGATGCACCAATTACCGGTTCGCCATTCTCATCAAGAACCTGACCGGTTACCTTGGTGTTTTGAGCCATTACCGCAGTCATACCCATCAACAGGCTGGCTACAGTCAGAGTAAACCTTTTCATCATAAATACACTTATTTATTAAACATATAAATATTCATTCTTCTTTTCAAATAGACATAGTACGAAACGAACAGATATTTAATCGGGGAAGGGACAGCAAATGATAGGATATACTTTAATAAATTCGCTACATCTAAAAATACGAATAGAAAAACATGCCTATCTTTCTATAAATTCATGCCTATGTTTTTATCTTTTCATGCTTACCTTTTAGAGAAAACACGCCGGCTTTTTATCTACATTCATCCCTTTTCATCCCTTTTCGTCCACATTGATCCCTATGGGATCAGTGGAAAATGGATCTGCTGAATGATGAAAACTGGTGTACCCGGCTGATTCGTATCAGTGGTAAGGGTTCGTTATTGCTGGAAAAAGCTTATAACGCTATGACCTGCTTTGATGATTTCAACCTGTTGAGGGCACTTGAAGATACGGTCAGAACAAAGAAGGATTATCAATCCAAGTTCATCGCCTGGTGGCGGTATCATCATTGGGAAACGGATGTGCAGATTTTAGCCGGTACCAAAACAGCTGCAATGCCACAAGTCAAGATCAGCAAGCCGGCAGCGCAAAAATCCAGATACGAAGAGATGATGGAAGTGGCAGCAGAAGCAAAATTATTAACCCAAAAAATGTTTGAAAACAATGGCTTTGGATATTCGTTTACAAATGGCATTGAGACAGCCTCCGATTATACAATTTGAAAATCAGTTTGTTCAGAAAAGAATGATTGATTTGCTGTCTGACACGTATGTATTGTTGGGATTTAAAATACCTAAGACACATGAACTTACTTTGCTGGCAGCCAAACTGACCAGTGACCTCTACGAAAGTTATAGTTTTTTACGGTTAGAAGAACTTTCCATCTGTTTTGAGCTGGGAGTCAAAGAAGAATTTGGCGATTACGTCGGATTGAATTACAGAACCTTTTGCAAATGGTTGAAAGGCTATAAAATGAGTGATTTTCGGTATCGAGTTATCAAACAAATGGAACAGAGAAAAAATGTCAAAGCTTTACCTTCTGTAAGCCAGGAATACAATGATGAATGTATGAATCGTCTGATAAGCAGACGGTTTCATGCCTACAAAGCTCAACCGGATTCAGAAATTCCTTTAGCCAGCATTCTATACCAAGAACTACAAAGTCGGGGGATTATTCGTAACAGTCTGGAAGAAAAGCTAAACGCTATGGCACTCTTCGAGCACTGGCGACCACAAAACGACCGGCACACCAGCAAAGATTATCACCAGTCTATGATCAAACTCAAAGCTCAGGAATGGCTATTGAAACAATATTTCAACTCGGTAGAACGCTTGCCTTTTGAAAAGGGGTAATACATGAAATATGACAATATATAGTACTATTATTCTATAAAAGAACGCATATTTTATATGAAATAAAGAAAAGTTATTCTTTATGCCGACCGACTTGGCCTAACGGAAAAGGCGTAAAGCAAATTCCGAGTGAAGCGTGAAGAAATCTCGGTTGTCTGAGCCAAAGGCGAGTTTTCCGAGATTTTAGCTTCACGAAGCGAATTTGTAGCCTTTGGAGTGTAAGCCTTGATTTTTTGGTTCTTTTGCATCAAGGCAAAAGAACGGATCTGATCTTGATCTTTTGATTCTTTTGCATCCAGGCAAAAGAACAGATCCAATATTGACTTTTTTATTCTTTGGGATCAAGCCAAAAGAACGTAAAATCCAACGAAAAGAATAAGAAAATAAAAACATTTAGGGGATAAATGATTGTGTATATGAAAAAAAAGATATAAATTTATGGCGAACAAAAATACATTAAAATGTAATAAACAAAACAATATTGTTACATCATCGAGTATAAATAACGGGGTGCAATGTTTTATTTTGTGGCTTTTTGATATATCTCGTGTGATAATACGTAAATGATTAGATTGTTAAATTTATGATTCGTTGCATTTTTACATTTTTTGTTGTAATTTTGCAGCCTCTAATATTGAAAAAAACAAAAGTGGAATGAATATTAGAGGAGTGAAAAATAGGTTTGTGGTAGTTCGTTTCGGACTACGTCTATTTAGAAAAGGAATGAATATTTATATGTTTAATAAATAAGTGTATTTATGATGAAAAGGTTTACTCTGACTGTAGCCAGCCTGTTGATGGGTATGACTGCGGTAATGGCTCAAAACACCAAGGTAACCGGTCAGGTTCTTGATGAGAATGGCGAACCGGTAATTGGTGCATCAGTAGTCGTAAAAGGAACAACAATCGGTACTGTAACTGATTTTGACGGTAACTTCACATTAGATGTGCCTTCTAATGGAAAGCATTTGGAAATTTCATACGTAGGTATGAAAAAAGTAGAAGTTGGTGTTTCTTCTCGCGTAAAAGCTGTATTGGAATCTGATTCTCATGCGTTGGATGAAGTGGTGGTAACGGGATACGGCGTTCAAAAGAAAGCATCTTTTACAGGAGCTGCTTCTATTATTGGTGAAGATGTTTTATCTAAAAAGACTGATGCTAATTTTGTAAAAGCACTAGAAGGGTCTGTTCCTGGTGTCCAAATGAATAATTCGTCAAGTATGCCTGGCGTTTGGGGATCTATTTATGTTCGCGGTCGTGGATCTTTAAATTCAGGAACACAACCTCTTTATGTAATAGATGGAATGCCTATTGATTCGGATACGGATAATAATTCTTTGAAAGCATCTTCTAATAACCAATTAGACCCAATGTCAACATTAAATCCTTCAGACATTGAAAATATTACGGTATTAAAAGATGCAGCAGCAACAGCAATCTATGGATCACGTGCAGCAAATGGTGTAATTATCGTAACAACTAAAAAGGGTAAAGAAGGCAAGTTTAATATCAATCTGGACATTAAGCAAGGTTTTGTCTCTATGGCAAACAACAATATGGACTTCGCTAATGCCCAACAGTCAATGAATTTGTTCGCTAACGGTTTAGCTGACTCTAATCCAGATAGATATACGATAGAATCTGCTTACAATTATTTAGCTGACGATTACTTTGGATGGGATCGTAAGTCTTCTTATGACTGGATGGATGCTATTACACGAAAAGGTTATTACCAAGACTATAATTTAAATCTGCAAGGAAAACAAGGTAATACTGGGTATTATGCTAGTTTAGGTTATCTGAATACAGAAGGACTTGTTAGAAGTTCAGACTTAGAGCGTTTCTCTGGACGTTTGAATTTGGATAGTAAATTCAATTGGGCTACAATTGGTATCAATACATCCTATAGTTATTCAACACAGAATGGATTTTCATTATCTACTAGTGGAAGTATGAGTAGTCCTATAACTGCTGCAATTTCTAGTATGCTCCCTATGTATCCGTACTATGATGAAAATGGAGATTATGCTAATGTCAATTTATACAACCCGCTTGCTTTAACTGATGAAACTTGCGGTGAATTAAATGAGACTAAAATGCAAGTGATAAACTTGAATCCCTATTTGCAGATTGATTTTGGTAAAGGCATCTATGCAAAAACGACGTTAGGAGTGAACTTAAATGACCAAACTCAATACCAATATTGGAGTGCTCAGTATAATCCGCAAGGTATGGACTATAATGGACTTGGTCAATTATATAATTCAAAAAGTAGTGTAGTTACTTGGAATAATATTTTAGGATGGAACTATACATTCAATGAAAAGCATAATATAGGTGTCATGGTTGGTCAAGAAATGCAAAAGAAAAGTTACCACTATGAATATTTTGCTAAATCAGATTTCCCGTTTGCTTCTAATGGTATGCGCGATTTGACAACAGCAGGAACTGAACAAGGTTCAGAATATTATAAACAAGAGGCTCGTTTGGCATCATACTTTATGGATGCCCATTACTCTTATGCTGATAAATATTATGCTTCTGCTTCATTCCGTCGTGACGGTTCTTCTGTATTTGGTGCAGATAAACGTTGGGGTAATTTCTGGTCTGTTGGTGGTAAATGGCGTTTGACAGGAGAAGATTTCTTGGCTGATAATTCTACATTAACCAATGCTACCCTTCGTGCTTCTTACGGAACTGTTGGTAATCAGGAAATAGACTGGTATGCAGCTCGTGGATTTTATTCAGCAGGATATAATTATAACCAAATGCCAGGTATGCGACCCACCAGTATTGAAAACAGAGAACTAACATGGGAAGTCTCTAAGAAATTAGATGTTGGTTTTGATTTATCTTTAATCAATCGTATCAATTTAGGCTTTGATTTTTACAATGAAGAAACATCTGATGCTCTGTTCGAAGTTCCATTATCAATGACAACCGGATTGGCTACTACTTATCAAAATATTGGTAAAATTAGAAACCGCGGTATAGAGTTTTCTGTAAATGCATCTTTGATGCAACAGAAAGATTTCACTTGGAACATCTTTGCTAATTTGACTTGGAATAAAAATCGTGTTATCAAACTTTCTACGGATGAACCATTAGAATACACATTCCAAATTATTGAACAAGGTCGTCCGTATTCACAGTTTTACATGAAAGAATATGCCGGAGTAGATCGTGAAACAGGTAAGCCTCTATGGTATTTGAATGAAGATGGAGATGAAACAACATCTGACTATAATGCAGCTTCTAAACGTTATGTAGGAAATGCAGATCCTAAAGTATTAGGAGGTTTCGGTACAAACCTGACATGGAAAGATTTTGATTTCAATATCAATTTCAATTATCGTTTAGGTGGGAAAGTATATGATTCAGGAGCTTCTTTTACAGGCTTTGGCATGGCATTCCGTACGCCATTAGAAGATGTTGCATTAAATTCATGGACTCCAGAAAATAAAGATGCTAAATACCCGCAATATATTTACGGAGACCCCTACAAAGCATCTCAAACTTCATCTCGTTTCTTATATAATGGGAACTATCTGCGTATAAGTAATATTACTTTAGGATATACATTGCCAAAGTCATTAACACAAAAAGCATTTATCCAACGCTTACGTGCGTATGTATCTGTTGATAACTTATACACGTTTACTGCTGGAGATTTTATTGGTTATAATCCAGAAACATCGGCGAACGGTGTAATTGCTTGGCAATATCCAGCTACATGTACATTCATTGGAGGTATTCAATTAACATTCTAATCGAATTGAATTATTAAAAAGACATTGTTTATGAAAAAGAACATATTAAAAGCAGTTGTAAGCTTAACGTTAATGACAAGCCTTACGGCTTGTGGTGATAAATTCCTTGAAACAGATTATTATAAGGGAATTGACACAGAAACAGCATTGACCAACGTTAACAATATTTCGACAGCACTGAATGGTACTTATTATAGCCTATTTTACTATGCATTTGCAGGAAACTATGCTATCAGTATTGGCGATATTCCTACAGATATTTCTTACTGGAATGGTAAAACAGGTCATTTTGATGCCATCTACACTTTTACCGTAATAGATACAGATACATACTTGAAGAATATTTGGGAATATGGCTATAAAGTGATTGATGGTTCTTCTCGTATTATTAAAGCAGGTGAAGCTTTGACAGAAACTGTTTCTGAGGAAGAAAACGCAGAATTGAACCGTTGCATTGCAGAAGCGTATGCGTTACGTGGATATGCGCAGTTGATGTTAACAAATATTTTTTGTCACCAGGTAAAAGTTAATGGTACAGACTACTCCTCCAATCCGGGTATAGTAGTTGTTACAGAACCGATTGAAGCCCTAGCAAAAGTGTCTCGCTCCACTGTTGGAGAGAGTTATAATGCTATCTTATCGGATTTGAACAACGCTAATAAATATTTTGATGCAGCTGGCGGTGATAGAGGATCTATCCTTTATTTTAATAAAGCGGCCGTATATGGTTTATTAGCGCGTACAAATCTTTATTTAGAGAATTGGGATGAAGCGAAAGCAAACGCACAAAAGGCTCTAGACGAAAAAGGTATTTCTACTTTAACTTATACTCCTGATGCTTATAAGGCATTATTCAGTGGAAATGAATCAAATACTGAAAGTTTATTGTCGTTAGCAATTACTCAAACGGATAACTGGTCGGCCAATTCTTCGGGAACACTATGGTCAACCTATAATTACAGCCCGAGTCCTAAATTACTCTCTTTATATGGAGAAAAAGACTGTCGTCAATCTATCATAGCTTGGGATGGAAGTTCTTCGGAAACAGTTCCAGTATTTAAAGGTGGAAAATACGGACAACATGCGACAGGAAATTCTGCTTACGCAACCAATTACTTAGTAAATGCACCTGAAATGTTTTTAATCATAGCTGAAGCTAATGTTAAAAGTACAAATGCAGATTTAAATGCGGCAAAAGACGCATTGCTTGTTGTTGCTCGTCGTAATTCAGATTTCTCTTCTACAAGTAATTTACCTAATAACGCAAATGATTTATTGGCCTTTATCAAGAACGAACGTGCCCGTGAATTATTCCAAGAAGGTTTTAGATTATATGATTTGAGACGATGGGATGAAACTGCTAGCGTTTATGCAAATGCTGCGCCCAATATATCTTTTACTTATAATAATTATAAGATCTCAGATTTTGTTTTCCCAATACCTAGTTCAGAAATCAATGCAGGTTTTGGAGTCGAACAAAATGATTGGGCAGGAACTCTTCCAAAATAAAAAATTTGACACATAAAAAATTTTCCACCATTGATAGATATATAATGTTTATCAATGGTGGTTTTCTTTTCTATTCAAATCTTCTAAAATAAAACTTTTTAATAATAAAAATATTAATCAATCTTTTCTCACCTCTAAAATTCATCGATCCTAGTAACAGGAAATATCAATCAAATTAGATCAATTTTTATTGAATCCACTCTTCCTAAAATGATATGAAAGGTAAGCCTCCAAGCTACAACAGCACGGATATCTTTCCTCTCTGCTATAAATCTAAACCCTTTATACCAAAGACACCGATAAAATTGTAAATTTGCAAATATAGATGTATAATAAACAACTGGCAACTATGGATAGAATATACCCTATTGGCATACAGAATTTTGGCGAAATACGTAAAGGCGGATATGTTTATGTAGATAAAACAGCCTTGCTATATAAGCTAGTAAAGACAGGCAAATATTATTTCTTCGGTCGTCCACACCGTTTTGGTAAAAGCCTGATGATTTCTACATTGGAAGCCTATTTTGAAGGACAAAAAGAGTTGTTCAAGGGTCTGGCTATGGAAAAACTGGAAAAAGCCTGGACCGTAAGTCCAGTGTTGCATCTTGACCTGAACAATCAAGAATACAATTCAAGAGAGAATTTGGAAATAATACTCAATAATTATCTCACGCGGTGGGAAAGAATATATGGAAATGATCCATCGGAAAAGTCTCTTTCCCTGCGTTTTGCAGGTATCATACGACGTGCTTCCGAAAAGACCGGACAGAACGTAGCCATCCTTATCGACGAATACGATAAGCCGTTAATCCAATCGCTCGACAATGAAGACTTACAAGCCGAATACCGTAGCATACTGAAAGCATTTTACGGGAACTTAAAATCTTGCGACAAATATATCCGTTTTGCCATCCTGACAGGGGTGACACGATTCAGTAGGATAAGTATCTTCAGCGACTTGAACAATCTGAATGACATCACCATGGATCCGGAATATGCCACACTCTGCGGCATCAGTGAAACTGAACTAACTACCAACTTCGAACCCGACATCCGCCAGTTTGCCTCCAAGCAAGAGATAAGTTACAGCGAAGCCTGCGAGTTACTGAAAAAGAAGTACGACGGGTATCATTTCGTACAAGGAACAGAAGGGATATACAATCCTTTCAGCTTGCTCAATGTATTTTTCCGCATGATGCCTGAAAACTATTGGTTTTCTACCGGAACACCTTCTTTTTTGGTAAAGCTCTTACAAAAGAACAATTATCTGCTTAGTGAGTTAACAGATAAAACTGAAGCAACAGCCGATGAACTGACAGGATTAGAAAACCTTGATAACAATCCGATACCGTTGTTCTTTCAAAGCGGTTATCTCACCATCAAAGGCTATGATCCAGAGTTCAAGAACTATCTTCTCGGATTCCCGAATGAAGAAGTAGAACAAAGTTTTATGAGTTACCTCATGCCTGCCTATATGAATTTAAACGGTAGAAAATAGGTATAAACTTTAGCCGTAAAACAAGAAATATAGAAAAATGGATCGTGGCCAGATAACCCGAAAAAGTCATGAATCTAACCAGAAATTCTTTAGTTCACGCCGTGAACTAAGTAATCCACGCCGTGAACTAAGTAATCCACGGCGTGAACTAAGTAATCCACGGCGTGAACTAAAGAATTCCTATAGAATTTCGAAAATTAAATATATTTACACCAACCTTTATTATTTCCTGGCTTTATAAAACGACGTATTCAAGCCGTTTCTTTATCTTTTTATAATCGCAAAAACAAAATATTCAACATTTTGATAAAAAAACTGCTGAAAAATTTCATTTTTTAAATATAATCTATATATTTGCAATAATTGAAAAATGAACAATTATTAGACGTTCTAATCCTTATTATAAAAATTAGTGTTATATGAAAAAATTCTTATTAGCATTAGGTGCTTTTTCCGTAATTGGGCAATGTGCTATTGCCCAGGAAAAAGTAATTACAGGAGTTGTGTTCTCTTCTGAAGACGGATTGCCTATGACAGGTGTTGCCATCTTGGATAAGCAGAGTAGCAATGGAGTGATGACCGACATGGACGGTAAATTCTCTATTCAAGTTTCACCACGCACTAAAAGCTTAAATGTATCTTACTTAGGTTATAAGGCCGTAGATGTACAGATCGAAGGAACTACCATGAAAATTACAATGGAACCTGACTTAGTTGCTTTAGACGAAGTGATGGTAGTTGCCTACGGTACCGGAAAGAAATCATCGTTTACCGGTTCTGCGACCGTTGTAAAAAGTGAAGCGCTCGAAAAGATCAAAGCCTCTAACGTAACGCAGGCCCTGCAAGGTCAAAGTAGTGGTGTACAAGTTCTCAATAGTACAGGTGAACCAGGAGAAGATGCGACCATCATGATTCGTGGTATCGGCTCTATGAATGCATCCAGCTCACCTTTGTATGTAGTAGATGGAACGGCTTACGATGGTTACCTGAATGCCATCAACCCGGCCGATATTGAATCGATGACTGTCTTGAAAGATGCTTCGGCTACAGCTCTGTACGGATCACGTGCAGCCAATGGTGTCGTAATGATCACCACCAAGAAAGGTAACAGTGAGAAAGGACAGATCAACTTCCGTTCATCATGGGGTTGGTCGAGCTTAGCTGTTGATCTGCCTCGTGCACTGACTCCACAAGAATATTCTGAGCTAACATGGCAAGCTCTTTATAATGGTTATATGGACAACGGCTACTCACAGAGTGACGCTGCCAACTATGCTTCCACTTACCTGACAGGCCAGTTCGGTATAAATCCATTCAGCATAGACCAGCCTGTGGGTCTCGACGGAAAGATGGATCCAGATGCTGAACTGCTGTATTCCGGCGATTGGAGAGGGACCTTGATGAAATCCCGTCTGCGCCAGGAATATAATATTGACTTCAGCGGTAAGTCTAATAAAGCAGATTACTATCTTTCTGCCGGTTACCTGAACGACAAGGGAGTTTTCACTATTTCCGAATTTGACCGTATCACGACCCGTGCTAACTTAAACTACAACGTCAACAAATGGTTGAAAGTAGGTACGAACATCAACCTCTCACATAGCAAACGCGAAGGTTCTTCAAGTGAATCTGTTGTTTGGATGCTCCGCACCATGCCAACTATCTATCCTATTTATCAATGGGATGCTGCAGCTGGAGATTATGCCCGCGATGACAACGGAAATCTGATTTATGACTACGGAGACAACCGTACCGGATGGAGCGGATGGAATACGGTTGCCGATAACGAATACAACAAGTATCCATATACGACTGACAACGCCTCAGCGCGTTCCTATTTTGAAATAGACTTTATTCCGGGATTGAAATGGCGTACCAACTTCAGCTTCGATTACGTTGGCTATAACTACGACGGATATACGAACAGTGAATATGGTTTTGCAGCCGGTTATGGTGGTGAGGCATACAAGAGTTCTGCCCGTACCTTCTCTTGGACATTGAACAACCTTTTGACTTACGAAAAGTCTTTTGGAGATCACTCTATCAATGTCCTTGTTGGTCAGGAAGCTTATTCAATGAATTATAAATATCTCGATGCTGCAAAGCGCGGTTTACCTTTCTATGGTATTACCGAAATCGGTGCCGCTTCTGAGATGAACTCTATGAACTCATATACTGATAACTATCGCCTTATGAGTTACCTGAGCCGTGCTGAATATGACTATAAAGATCGTTATTATGTATCTGCCAGCTTCCGTACCGATGGTTCTTCTCGTTTCCATCCGGACAATCGCTGGGGAAAATTCTGGTCTATCGGCGGTTCTTGGCGTATATCAAACGAAGATTTCATGTCTTCAACATCAGAATGGCTGGACAACTTAAAAATCAAAGCCAGCTACGGTGCTGTGGGTAATGACAATCTGATGTCAGGTACAAGCCAGATTTATTATGCTTATCAAGGACTCTATGCAACCGGTACGAACAACTACAACGAACCAGGTCTGATGATTAGCCGCCTCCCAAATTCTACGTTGAAATGGGAAACCAACTTGCAGACAAACATAGGTGTTGATTTCGCACTTTTTAATCGTCTTTCCGGTAGTTTTGAATGGTTTAATCGTAAATCAAAAGACCTTCTGTTCTCTTTGCCAATGGCTCCTTCTACAGGATTTAGTGGTATCAACCGTAATATTGGTGACGTAAAGAATACTGGTGTAGAATTTTCTTTGAACTTCGCTGCAATTAATAATAAGAATTTTAAATGGATAATAGATTTAAACGGTACACATTATAAGAATACTATTACCAAACTTCCTCAGAAAGAAATCAACTCAGGTGTTTTCAAATGGCGTGAAGGTGAATCACGATATAATTTCTGGGGACCAGAATATGCAGGTGTAAACCCGGAAACTGGTAACGATATGTACTGGATGAATGTTTACGCTACGGATGAAAACGGTAATGAATATGTCAAGGAAAGAGTAAAGACAGAAGATTACAATCAGGTGACTAGCGACAAACAGAAGAAGTATCTTGGTGATGCGATTCCTAAAATTTTTGGAGGTATAACTAACAACTTCGCATTTAAAGGTATTGATTTGTCATTCATGATTTATTACAGCATCGGTGGAAAACTTTACGATAGTGACTATTCACAAATGATGTCTTACCGTATCGGTTATGGCATGCACCCTGATATGCTCGATTCATGGATGCCAGAAAATACTAATGCCGAGTTTCCTCGCATTTCTACAGCATATGCAAACTATTTGAATGCATATACTTCTAAGTTTATTTTCAACAACTCCTTTGCTCGTTTGCGCAATGTGACTTTGGGTTATACATTGCCACAGAATTGGACACGTAAGTTCCAGGTTAACTCACTTCGACTTTATGTGCAGGGCGATAATCTGCTGACTTGGGGTAGTGCAGCTCGCCGTGGTACTGATCCGGAACAGAGTATAAATGGTTGTACAAGTAACCGTTTCCCGACAACAAAATCTGTATCTTTCGGTCTGCAATTGAATTTATAATATCCATGTTGAACTTATTTAATCAAGAGTATTTCATATGAAAGCAGTAAAATATATATTGACAGTGTGTGCCTTCTCTGGGTTGACTTTAGTTGGCTCAATGACATCTTGTAGCGATTTCCTTGAGACAAATCCTTCAACAGACGTTTCTGATTCTCAGGTTTTCACTACAGTATCTGGTGCACAAGCAGCTCTGAATGGTTGTTATTACCAAATGAAGTGTTACAGTGGTGGTGGTGCAGACAGACAGGATGACTACGGAATACCTTCAATCCAAATGATATCCGATCTGTGTGGTGAAGACATAATAAATAATGGTGGTGGCTGGTATGGTTACAATTATAATTATTGGGGTGAAACTCGTGGTGACATATTCCGTTCAGGTCAGCTATGGACATTCCATTACCGTCTTATAAATAACCTTAATTCCGTAATTGCATATGTTGACGATTGTGAAGGTGATGCGACAGAAAAGCAATATATAAAGGGTCAGGCTCTGGCGATGAGAGGTTGGGCTTACTTCAGCTTGGCACGTCTTTTCCAGCAGACTTATTACATAGCCAAGAACATGCCTGGAGTGCCTATCTACACAGAACCGACAACTGAAGCTACTCAAGGAAAACCTCGTGGTACATTGGAAGAAACTTATCAGCAGATTCTTTCTGACCTGACAACTGCCGAACCGATGTTGGAAGGTTTTGTCCGTAGCAGCAGCAATCCTAACGTCTTTAACCAGGCCATCGTAGATGGTATTCTGGCAGAAGTTTATCAGGTAATGCACGAGTGGGCAAAGTCGGAAGAATATTCCAAAAAAGTATTGGCACAGTATCCGCTGACATCTAACGAAGACTATACCTCCGGCTTCAACGATCATACTCTGGAATCATGGATCTGGTCAATTAAGCAGACAGAAGAACAGAACATGGGTGATTATTCTCCATTCGCCATGTGGTACAACGGAACCCGTCCGTGCTGGACATTCTCTTGTTTCATCCTGGCAGACGACTTCGTAAAACTGTTTGATGAAAGTGATATCCGCTACCAGCAGATGCAGCAGTGGGAAGATGCTTCCGGACAGAAATTCTGGATTTCCATGAAATTCCGTGATAACGAAGACTGCCGTGGCTCTATGATTGTGATGCGTTCAGACGAAATGTTGCTGAATGCTGCTGAAGCTTGTGCCCACCAGGGAAAGGAAAGCGAAGCAAAAGAACTCTTGTGGCAATTACAGGATATGCGTCAGGCAAAACGTACCGAGGCTTCCGGACAGGAATTGCTTGAAGCCATCTGGATTGAAAGACGTAAGGAACTTTATGGTGAAGGTTTTGCTACATTTGACATGATTCGTACTGAGCAGCCATTGGTTCGTGGTGGTAACCATGTAGCTTATGGTGGTTCAATTCAGTTGCCGGCTCATTCATGGAGATTTATTTATCAGATTCCATCAACTGAGTTGAAGAATAATACATCAATGGTTGATGATATCTGGCCAAACGGCGATCAGAATCCGTATGATGGCGTTTATGAACCGCAACAATAATAGTATTTGAGGGAACCTTCGGCAGGTTCCCTCTTTTTATGGATATAAAGGCCAACAAAAAAGGCTGCCAGCTACACCGGATATCCGGTCGGCTGGCAGCCTTTCTGTATTCTATTGACTACGTATTATTTCTTCAGCGCGGCGATGCTTTCTTTCAAAGCGGCAATCTTTGTTTCTGCATCAGCCTGTTTCTTCCGTTCCATTTCAATCACCTGAGCCGGAGCCTTGCTGACAAACTTTTCATTGCTAAGTTTCTTCATCACACTCTGCAGGAATCCTTCCTGATATTTCAAGTCGGCTTCCAGTTTCTTCAGCTCTTCTTCCACATTGATCAGGTTGCCTAACGGTACGGCATATTCTGTCGTTCCCACCATGAAGGCAGCAGCGCCGTCGGCCTTATTACTTACCGTGGTAATAGCAGACAAGTTACACAGTTTTGCAATCACAGAATCAAATGCGGCTACCGGATTTTCACCAACGACTTCCAGACTTAATGCCTCCTTCTGGGCAATGTTCTTCTGCAAACGGATTGTACGGATACCGCCGATTACTTCCTTAACAACTTCGAACTTGGCGATAATTGCCTCATCATAGTTTTCTGCGACCTTCAATGTCTGAACCATGATGCTTTCTCCATCCTTACGTTCATAAATATGCTGCCATAATTCTTCGGTAATAAACGGCATGAATGGATGAAGCAATTTCAACAAAGTATCAAAGAAACCTAATGTCTTTTCGTAGGTAACCTGATCAATCGGTTGACCGTAAGCCGGCTTGATCATTTCCAGATACCAGCTGGAGAATTCATCCCAGAACAATTTGTAAACAGCCATCAAGGCTTCGCTCAAACGATATTTACTGAACAAATCATTAACTTCAGCAGCAGTCTTTGACAACATGGCTTCAAACCAGGAAATAGCTAATTTCGCATATTCCGGTTGCTCAATTTCAGCCACATTCCAACCTTTAACCAGACGGAAGGCATTCCAGATCTTATTATTGAAGTTACGTCCTTGTTCACACAGCGCGTCATCAAACAGGATATCATTTCCAGCCGGAGCAGACAACATCATACCCATGCGGACACCATCGGCTCCGTACTTCTCGATCAGTTCCAGCGGATCCGGTGAGTTACCCAGCGACTTAGACATCTTACGTCCGATCTTGTCACGCACGATACCGGTGAAATAAACATTCTTGAAAGGCATATCGCCCATATATTCATAACCAGCCATGATCATACGAGCTACCCAGAAGAAGATAATATCCGGTCCGGTTACCAGGTCGGAAGTCGGATAATAATACTTGATCTCTTCATTTCCAGGATTGTTGATACCATCAAACAATGAAATCGGCCACAACCAAGAAGAGAACCATGTATCCAGACAATCTTCATCCTGACGCAGATCTTCCACTTTAAGGGAAGTATTTCCCGTCTTTGCCTGAGCCAGCTTCAAGGCTTCTTCCGGTGTTTCTGCCACTACATAACCACCTTCGGGCAAGAAGTAAGCCGGAATCCGGTGTCCCCACCACAACTGACGGCTGATACACCAGTCTTTGATATTCTCCAACCAGTTACGATATGTATTCTTATATTTCGGAGGATAGAATTTCAGCTCATCATTCATGACCGGAGGTAAAGCCATATCAGCAAAATGCTGCATCTTCAGGAACCATTGCATAGACAACTTCGGTTCGATAGCCACATTGGTACGTTCAGAGAAACCAACTTTATTGGTATAAGCCTCTACCTTTTCCAATAAATCAGCAGCAGCCAGATCTTTCTCTATCTGTTCACGAACATCGAAACGATCCATACCGACATACATACCGGCAGCTTCGCTTAATGTTCCATTATCGTTAAAGATATCAATGCTTGGCAAATTATATTTTTCACCCAGCATATAGTCGTTCACATCATGTGCCGGAGTCACTTTCAAACAACCTGTACCAAATTCGATATCTACATAATCGTCTTCGATCACCGGGATTACCCGATTTACCAACGGAACGATCACTTTCTTTCCCTTCAACCACTGATTTTTCGGATCGTTCGGATTGATACACATGGCCGTATCACCCATAATCGTTTCCGGACGAGTCGTAGCCACGACTGCATAACGTCCTTCCGGATCACCTTCTACCTTATAACGCAGGTAATACAACTTACTATGTTCCTCTTTATAGATAACTTCCTCATCACTCAAGGCGGTCAAGGCTTTCGGATCCCAATTCACCATTCGAACTCCCCGATAAATCAAACCCTTGTTATATAAATCAACAAAGACTTTGATGACGCTCTTGCTTCGTTCCTCATCCATGGTAAACGCCGTACGATCCCAATCACAGGAAGCACCCAATTTACGTAATTGCTTCAAGATAATGCCTCCGTGTTCTTCTGTCCAAGCCCAAGCATGTTTCAAGAATTCCTCACGCGTCAAATCCGTTTTCTTGATACCTTGTTGTGCCAGTTTATTTACCACCTTGGCTTCAGTTGCAATAGAAGCATGGTCCGTTCCCGGAACCCAGCAGGCATTCTTACCCATCATGCGGGCACGACGTACCAAAATATCCTGAATAGTATTGTTAAGCATGTGACCCATGTGGAGCACGCCCGTCACATTGGGGGGCGGAATAACGACGGTATAAGGTTCACGACCGTCGGGTTTAGAACTGAAAAGCTTGTTGTCCAGCCAATACTGGTACCATTTTCCCTCCACATCAGCGGGGTTATACTTACTTGCTAATTCCATTGTTTTTATTTTGTTTATTAATTCATACTCATTCAAGAGGTCAATATCTACAAACAGAAGGCCAGTCTTTCGTTGCACGCCTTTCAAAAGGCAATCTGACTGGCCATCAAACCTATGTCTCTACGAATCGACAAAAGTACGAAATTTATTGATTCTTCGATACCGGAAATCGTATTTTATAGTTTGGATTATCAACAAACTATCCGTTCCACGCATCTCCCTATCACTGAATCTCCCACTCATACAACCCGGCAGCGTTCTTTTCCGGTAAAACAACTTCCAACTTGACAGCTGAAGTTTTCACAGGAGCAAAATGAACTGTATTCGGATTTCCCTTAGAAATGGGATACGCATCAGCTTCTGGAACAGCCGTCCACTCGCCCGCTTCATTCTTGTAATAAATCTTCCACGAACGAGGCAAACGGCAACCTCCCCAAGGAGCATCATCATACCAATAAACAATTGAACTGGAGACTTCTGTCTTTTCAGGAAATTCATAAACAATCCATTCGGTCGTTCCTTCTTTCGGCCACCAGTGATAATACGGGATGGTACGGTCATTTTCATCAGCCGGCACCAAACCATCCGTAATAGAAGTCAGAGACTTAGCCGGATGTGATGCAGAAACTTGACTCTTGGATGCCAAGGTAGGAATAGCTACCGGACGCGTTGCCCTGACTTCAGAAGGCAACCAAACCGCCATGTTTCCAGGTCCACGATGAGCCCAGGCATAATACGGTATCAGTGTTAACTGCCGGTCTTTAGCAAGCAAACGTCCTTGCTCATCATATTCCAAGGTCTGTACCGATGTTTTAATCTGATTCAAGCCATACAATAAACCCGGTTTTTCCACGACTTCAAACTGTGGATGTTGATTCATCAGCAGGCTCAAGACGTTAAAGTCGTTGTCAGGCCATTCCGCACAATAGACAATTGGTCCGCGCTCAACAGCCACACGACCACGATCTGCTTCCACTTTTCCGTTTGCCTTTACGGTACGGACTTCCATATCCAGCTGAAGTTCTATGCGGTCACCTTTCTTCCATTTCCGCTCGATGGTAAAATAGCCTTGTTCCAAGGCTGAAGTAACTTCTTCTCCATTTACTTTGACTGAATAACCCGGACGTTTCCCGTCGGAATAAGTATACAGATCACTTGGTACAACCTGATTTCTCACCCAGCCTGGAATACGAATCTTCATCGCAAATGTTCCGGCAGAGTTCTTATCTACCGTCAGTGTCACATGGCCGTTCCACGGATAACGGGTTTCCTGATGTAAAGAAACTTTCTTCCCTCCTACTTTCAGTTCGGCTTCGTTGCCCATGAACAGGTTCACATAAACCTGATCCTGCTTCACCGCATACACATAACCTGGTAATGAAGGAATAAAGCGGCAGATATTGGATGGACAGCAAGCACAGCCGAACCAGGGCTGCCGCTGATGCTGGCCCATCGATTCCAGCGGATTAGGATAGAAGAATCCACCACCGTCAAGCGAGACGCCCGAAATCAGGCCATTATACAAAGTTCGTTCCAACACATCATAATATTTGGCATCTCCATGCAAGAGGAACAACCGATAATTGACATATACATTACCAATCGCTGCACAAGTCTCACAGTAAGCCGACATATTGGGTAATTCGTAATTCTTACCAAAAGCTTCTCCCTGATTGGTCGCGCCAATACCACCCGTAATATAGAGTTTCTTCGAAACAATGTTATCCCAGATCCTGTCAATCGCATGTACATACGAGGTATCGCCCGATAACGCCGCCACATCGGCCATACCTGCATACATATAAGCTGCCCGGACAGCATGTCCGACCGCCTCATCCTGTTCGATGACCGGTTTGTGGGCCTGACTGTATTCGTCTTTTCTGAAAGTATAACCGCGCTTATCCAGAAAGAATTTGGCCTGATCGAGGTATTTCTGATCACCGGTTACCAGATATAACTTAGCCAATGCCATTTCGGCTATCTGATGTCCGGGAACACGCACGACTTGTCCTTCTCCATCGCCTATTTCACGGCACACACAATCAGCATAGCGAATAGCGATATCCAGGAATTTCCTACTGCCCGTAGCCTGATAATGCGCGATGGCTCCTTCTACCATGTGTCCTAGATTATAAAACTCGTGACTTAATTCTTCCACCTTTTCCCAGCGTTTACTACCAGCCCATTCATGCGGATGTTTTGGATTCATCGTGCGAGCCGTATAAAGATATCCGTCGGGTTCCTGAGCAGCCGCCACAATATCCAACACACTATCCATATAATGTGCCAACTGCTTATCAGGATAAGTTTGTAACAAATAACTGGCCCCTTCTATTGTCTTATACACATCGGTATCATCAAACGAATAGCCCGTCACTTTCGTCGTATCACTCGGATGTGCCGCCAACTCGAAGTTACGGTAACGCCCCGTTTCCTCACACTTACTAAAGGCCAATGGAATAGTCACTTCACGACTGGCTTTCAAACGTTGTCCCCAAAAGGAATCAGAAACTTTCACGGAAGTAAAGGGTACAGGATCAATCGGATACCCATGTGCCAACTGCTCTTTCTGAGCCAATAGGCTGTTTCCAATCAGGCATCCTGCCAAAACAGTAATTACGAATCTTTTCATGGATCTCATATTATTTGGATTTAAGAAGTGTCTTACAAACACATTTTGGCAAATGTAACAAGGTTTTGGTATAAATGCAAGATTCTTATGTGATTTATATCTTCAGAGAAAGAATATGAGAAATTTATTTTACACGGAATGTCACATTATAAAATCGGCAGGCTTGTAGTAGAGTTACACAAACCTGCCGATACTTATCATTTATGCGAATCAGGAGTTGGCAACCTGATTCAGGAATTAAAAATTAACAAATGTAAGTAGAGCAATCGCCAACTTTCCAAAGGTATGTACTAACAGCCCTTTGGAAGCTCTTACTTTAGATGCTCTTTGAATTTCTGTTTTTTCATTCAGCCAGTTGAAA